>TARA_R110000823_G_scaffold311718_1_pt1 | contig 44050 bp, 42 predicted proteins | sample TARA_R110000823 | Tara Oceans TARA_R110000823 (sample SAMEA4397722) | marine metagenome | biome: Polar Biome; feature: [DCM] deep chlorophyll maximum layer (ENVO:01000326); material: water (ENVO:00002006), including particulate matter (ENVO:01000060) such as... | depth 20 m | reverse complement strand
GAAGACCGCAAGAAGACCGCAAGAAGACCGCAAGAAGACCGCAAGTAAACCCGAAGTATAATTTTAGTGATTATGGGTACTTATTATTATAGATAAATGAAAAGTTGGGATTGTTTATGGCAAGTTTTTGTTGCTGAAAATATAATTGTACTTTCCCATAAAATTTGAGAACAATGAGAATATTTAAAACACTTTCCATAATTGCCTTATTCTTTCTATTTACCTTGGAAGGACATTCACAGGAGATTACCAAATACGATTTTCTTGAAGTAATTGTAGTTCAAAAAGCGAACAACCGCGGAAAGGTAAAACGTATAAAAGTGGAGGAGCAGACTTCGCTGATTGGGCAAAATATTTCTATTGAGGAAATAGAGGATATTGAGGAAACTTCAACCTTGCTAAATTATATGAACGCCCACGACTGGGAGTTTTTGGACCGCCAATCTGTGGTTTCTGAAGATAACGACCCGGTGTGGATGAGTTATATTTTTAGGAAACGGAAGTAGCTTGTTAGATTTTTTATTAATAAAACTATTTCCTTAAAATCTTTTCCATCGCCTTGCCTTTTGCCAGCTCGTCCACCAGCTTATCCATATAGCGGATTTTTTGCATAAGGGGCTCTTCAATATCCTCTACACGGTAGCCGCAGATAACGCCCGTAATTTTGGAAACGTTGGGGTTTAATTGTGGGACTTGGGCGAAAAAATCTTCAAAAGTGGTTTTGTTTTCTATGGTTTGCTGCAGTTGGTCTTGGGTATAGCCCGTTAACCAGCAGATGATGGTGTCCACCTCTTCTTTGGTGCGTCCCTTTTTTTCAGCTTTCGTAATGTAGTGTGGGTACACACTGGCAAAGGCCATTTTATAGATTCGTTCGTTTTTCATTAATCGTTATTTTCAAGCAAACCTACGTATGCCCTTTTCAAACCCCAATTTACTCAAATATTATCAACAAACTTTAAAAACACTTTTTTGTGACGATCCAGATCCATATTCCCCGACAGGGATGCACGCACAATGTAATCTTTATCGCCTTCCTTGGTCGTGCCCTGCGTGGAGGTGGCGGGGATGGTCCAATAACATCCCTTTAACTGCCCATAGCTTACACAGAACTTGCTTTCCTTCGGAATCTCGGTAATCATCAAGTTAATGAGCTTCAGGTTAAGAGCGCGCTTATACGCTTCTCGTTCTTCATCTGTGTTTCCTTTTGTTGGAAGATCCAATGAAAAGACCGAAGGGGTGAAGCCTTGCGCTGCCAATTCATCTGAAACAAAATTGATCTTTGCTTCGGGCAGGGTTTCTTTGATGAAGTTTACAAACTCACGTGTATTTTCATACGCATCAATAATGCGTTGGTTCATAGAGGGCAATTGCTCGGCCAATATTTTATATTGAAGCGCTGTGGCCTCGTTATCACACAGGGTGAGATGCAATTCTATTTTTTCCATCAAGGCTGCCGTTTTTGTGTTTCCCACTACATAACCGGCCGTACATTTTCCACCACTTGGGAATTTTGACCCACTGGCATACGAAATGGCCCGAACGGTTGAAAGTATTTCGCCTTCGCCCAAGAACTGATAGTTAGGACAAAAAGTTTGGTCCAAAATAAATACTGGGTCAACGGCAGTTTTGCCCGATGCTGTTTTGCGCTCCTTGCTTAAAGCCGCTTTCAATTGTTGCAAATCTGGTACTTCTACACGAGGGTTTGTGGGTATTTCGGCAATGATGTAAGGCACGGCATCTTCAGCAGCTACTTTAGTTAAAACGGTGTCTATGCTTTGCACCATATCGTTATCGCCGTCCACCAATAAATCTACAATTTGCACATTGTCTAGGCAGGCCGCCACGCGTCTTGCTTGGTCGTTGGTGCCGCCGTAGCAATTGGGTGGAACAAGGAATTTGATGGGTTTTCCGGGGTGGTTTTCCTGCGCATCGTGGATAAGCCCCATCATAATGGCGTACTGAATGGAAAGCCCGCTGGAAGCAACGAGCGGGGTGGTGGGCGAGCCCGTGATTTCCTTTATGGAGTTTAGAACGCTCTTTTTATCTTCCGCAATATTGCTTTTTGGTTCTGTAATGGACGTTTGGTCCATCAGCGCCTTAAGGGCCACAAGGCAATTGGCGGGCGTCATGGCGATGGTTTCCCTTCTGCGGACGTGCTGGATTTCGGAAATATAATCTTCGTTTCTTTCGCCATTAACCGTTATAATGCTTCCGAGGGTGCCGTAAAGATTTATGAGAAAATCTACGTTGGGGTTGAGGTCCAGCCTTCCAATTTCATCTTTTTGTGAAATGAAAACGGTAGTGCCTTCAAACTTTGGAATGGCTGAAGGGGAATCAAGCTGTTTCAATTCAAAATTATAATTATATACATTTCGAATTATATCAGCATCGAAAAACGAGGGCAGGGCATCGGTATAAAGAATTTGGGTGTTTTTGTTTGCCAATAAATTCTTCCGAAGGATTGCCAGGACAGGGGCCGTTTTTGAGGCAAAACTGATGACGTTCCCAGGTTTTAGATTGTTTACCTTCGCAATCGCCCATTCCAATAGACTTGAAAGCGGATGCCCCAAGCGGATATAATCATAGGCTGTAGGCAATCTTTTTAGTGCAGCTGTTTCAGCCTTATGGGCATTATATAGCATTTCAAACTGCTGTAAAAACTGCGTCTTTGCCAAGCTTTCATCATAAATATCAAGCCTGTGGGTGGTAAGATTCAGCCAATCTGCAGGCATGTTTTTTAATACTTCTTTTATATAATTGCGCATTTGGATGTGTTGCATAATCTTCACTTTTTTATAGGTCGGCAAGGTACATTAAATAGATTTTTTTGAAGCTGATTTAAGAGTTTTGTAACGTGTTTTTAGAGCGTTTTAGCAAATCATTGAGGGAGAGCTTGATGAAGTAATTCGCGCTATGGCGCTTCTACTTGTAAAGTTTTTAAAACTATAACTTGTTAAAAGGTACATTGCCTAAACCCGAGGCCAGCAATTGTCCGGCTGCGTTTATGGTAAAGGGGGTGACATTGGTAGCGCCGTCGTCATAATCTAGGGTCAAGGTGGTTGTGTTGCTGCTCCATTTAAAGGGCCGAAGGTTTGAGATTGCGTTGCCGTCTGGCTGGGCTATGTATTCGGTACTGTAACCGTTGCCTTCCGTATTAAAATACAGTTTATAGTCATATTCCGCGCTAAAGTCGCTGCGTTGCCATACGCCCAACAGCTCTTTGGCCGAGGCTGTATTGTTGTTTTTTTCATCGTTGTTGCAGGATAGGAGTGTTGTGATAGCGAGAAAGAGAATGGTGGCTTTAAGCGATTTATATGGTTTCATTTATCGAAAGAAGTGTTTTTGTTGTTGCTTTAGACGGGTTAAAAGTATGGAATATAGTTGATAAATATGTTTGGTGTTTGGTAGGTTTATTCTTCATTACTATAAGCAGAACGCTCGCGATAGTGGGGGCAATTGGTTTTAACGGGTTTGCAATTGGCTTTGCGGGAGTTGCAAATGGCTTTGCGGGAGTTGCAATTGGCTTTGAGGGAGTTACAATTGGCTTTGAGGGAGTTGTAATTGGCTTTGCGGGAGTTACAATTGGCTTTGCGGGAGTTGTAATTGGCTTTGAGGGAGTTGCAATTGGCTTTGCGGGAGATGTAATTGGCTTTGCGGGAGTTGCAATTGGCTTTGCGGGAGTTGTAATTGGTAATGTATATTGTACTTTTAGTAATCTATGTTCTGTAATTGAGAAAGTTGGCATTGCAAATGCGCTGTTTAGATGAGCACGCTTTGCACTTCGGCTTCGCTATTACAGGCGCCAGCGCACCAGGGGGGAGTTCAAGCTTTAGCTCGAATTCATATTCATCCCGTTCTTTTGTGCCTTTCTTTCCTATTAAAAGGTCTTCGGCTTCGCTTAATTTATAGCTTTTCCTTTGAAATGTATTTTTGGTTGTGTTCTCACTGTTGCGGGCACACGTTGCAAACGTGCGCTAGCGGGGGTGTATTGGGGTTGTGAAGTTGTCGGGCACACGTGGCAAACGTGCGCTAGCGTGGGGACTTTAATCATTGTCATACTTCCACAAATAAACAATGTTATAAATTGGTATGGCAATGATTGAGCTGATGTGACTGATTTTTTTTTCCGCCTTTAGTTTTTTAAATATAATAATATGTAAACTAATAAGAATATTAATAACCAATATAATAAAAAGTATGTTTCCGATATCTCCAATTATGGAATTGAGCAATGGTACTATTTTCTCTTCTATAACAGGTATTTTAAGCTTGAAAACACGATAAATAAGGACTATGTATGAAAAGATTAAAATTAGGGTTATTATAATTTTTAATGCTTTTTTCATCATGCTAATTTTGCGGGCACAGGTTGCAAACGTGCGCTAGCGGGGGAAAAGCTTTTTAAAATTTGTATTAATTAACATATTTAATTTTCCTATGAGAATCTGAATTTAGAAACATATGCTAGCGGGGGTTTTCTCATCTATTTCTAACTATATCCATATATGTATTTGGATGTTTTCTAAGTTGAGTAACTTTAGTAGTTAATTTATGTGACTTCCCTTTTGAATGGATTTTAATTCCTTCAATATTTAAATTAGTTTCACAGTCGCTGGTTCCTGTAATAATAAGATTTTTCTTTCCAGAATTCATTATTTCTTTCTCGTTATCTTTATCAACAATATAGCTTAATTCCGCTCTAGATTTATTAGCTTTTTGATATTTCATAGAGGAAGTGCGTAATTTACGAATATAAGTCTCAGATCCTTTTTCATTAAAATATATGGTTTCAATACAATTTACAAATTGAAGATAATTTATAGAATCTATGTCTTTGTTATTTTTAATTATAAGTGCTTTTTGTTTTTTATTGCCCACTTTATAAATAGCTGAATCGTAAAAGTGTATTGAAATATTTGGATTTAAAGGCATGAATATTTGTAAACCTATAACTCCATAACCGCATTTTCCATGTGGCCATCGCTTTTTTTCTAAATATTGATTATATCTTACAACAGGGTTATCTGAACTAATAAATGGATACTCAGTTTCGTTTATTAGTAGTTTATATTCTAAATCCATTATATTAAAAGTCATTTCAGGAATAGAAGATATTGACATCTCGATAAACTCTTCGTGTGAAAATGTTGGAATTAAATTTTCTATTTCAGCATTAGGTTCTACTTCCAATAATTTTTCCTTCATTCCCGATAACATATCCTTCATATTTCCAATTTTCATTGGATTTCTTAAATCTGTTAGTGCAACAAAAACTAATAAATCAACGTGTTCTTTGGAGTTTTTTTTAGGCAAGGTTTTATTATCAAGAATATTTTTAATTGTACTTGAAATATCTCCTTCCATCTTTGATAGAGTATCTTCTATTAAGCCATCATATCCATAAAAAAAATTTTTTGACCCTTGTGTTTTAAGTTTTGAGGTTGAATAAAAAAAATCATTTTTTAAATTAAAAATCCCAATCTGATTTTGATTATTGTTAAATGAGAAATTTCTGAGATAAAATTTTGGAATATAATGTTGATTCTTCTTTTCTGTATTCACTAATTATAATCTTTATGTTTGATAATATAAATATATTTGATTAAATCTAAATAAAATATTATAAGCGTATAAGATTTTCTACTGATACCCCGCCGCCTGCAACTTAAACAACTCCGAGTATAATTTTGGGTTTCAGTTCTATTGAAGCTGAAGCTTAAAATTTAGTTTAGCGCCGAGGGCATCGAGGATTTTCATTACTGTTTCAAACGTAACATTGCCGGTGCTGTTTTCAAGCCTGGAGATTTGGGCCTTCTTTACACCAACTAATTCACCCAACTGTTCTTGGGTTAGGTTTCTTTTTTTTCGGGCGGTTTTAATCATATCGCCAATGAGTTCAAGCTTAAGTTCAAACTCATATTCATCCCGTTCTTTTGTGCCTTTCTTTCCTATTAAAAGGTCTTCGGCTTCGCTTAATTTATAGCTTTTCATTGTTTCTTATTTTTAAAATAGCTGGTTCTGATATTTTCTGCTTTTTCAATTTCTCTTTTATCCACTTTACTGGTTTTCTTTATAATTCCGTGGGTTGCAAAAACTAGGGTATTGCTTTTGTTTTCCTTATCCCAAAAAGCTAATAATCTATACTGAATCCCGCCATATAAGGTTCTGAATTCCCAAATGTTGTCGTTCAGTTTCTTTAAGAACTTAGGGTCAGCGTGTTGCTCCGCACGTCTTATATTTTGAAGGATTTTGCTTCTCGATTTTAAATTCTGTTTTTGAATGAATTCAAATGCCTCCTCTAATAATATTGTTTCAAAGCGTTTAATCATTGCAGATCAGTTAATTTCAACTAATACAAAGATAATAAAGTTTCGTTTATTGTAAACTTTTAATTTTAGACTTCAGTTTCGATTTTAGTTTCAGTTTCAGTTTCGATTTCATTCTACTGATACCCCGCCGCCTGCAATTTAAACAACTCCGAGTACAATTTTGGGTTTGCCATAAGCTCCTGGTGCGTGCCAAGCTCCAGCACTTGGCCGTGCTGCAATACCAAAATACGGTCTGCCATCCGTACGGTGCTAAAGCGGTGGCTAATAATAATGCTGGTCTTGCCTTTGGTAAGGGCTATAAAGCGTTCAAAAACATCAAACTCTGCTTGGGCATCCAGCGCGCTGGTGGGTTCGTCCAGTACCATAACATCGGCATCCTTCATATAGGCGCGGGCCAGGGCCACCTTTTGCCACTGCCCGCCGCTTAGTTCGGTGCCTTTGTAAAACCTTCTGCCCAGGCGTTGTTCCAGGCCGTCTGTCATTTCGGCCACAACTTGTTCCGCGAGGCTTTTGCTGGCGGCGTAGTTTATTATTTCGTCGTTCTGCACTTGGTCTATATTGCCCACGGCTATGTTTTCGCGCAGGGTGAATTCATATTTAAAAAAGTCCTGAAAGATCACGCCAAAACGTTTTCGGTATTCGTCCACATCAAACTTGTTTATATTGATGCCGTCCAAAAGGATTTCGCCTTGGGTGGGTTCATAAAAACGGAGGAAGAGTTTAATAAGCGTGGTCTTGCCTGCGCCGTTCTGCCCCACGAAAGCCATTTTTTCGCCTGCCTTTAGGGTAAAGGTAACGCCTTTCAACACTTCGCCCTCGCTGCCGGGGTAGGCAAAGTGTAGATTGTTCACCTGAAACCCTTCTTTAATGGTTTTGGGCATAGGCGTTTTTGCTTCGGCATTTTGCTCAATAGTCAAATCGATAAAGTCAAAATAATCCTGAAGGTAAAGCGCGCTTTCGGAAATACGCGTAAAGCGCGAAAAGAAACCTTGCAGGTTGTTGCGCAGACGGTTAAACGAACCGGAAAGGAAGGTGAGTTCCCCAATGGTAATCACGCCCGTAAGCACCCGCAGAATGATGTAAACATAAGCGCCGTAATAACTGAGCACCCCCAGAATATTGAAGAGCGAGCCGTAAAAACTTTGCTTAAGCGATAGTTTTTTGTTGATGAGGTAATAGTCGTTTGAAAGATTTTTAAAGCGTTCCGCAATAAAATCAGTCAGGCCGAAGAGTTTTATTTCCTTGGCGGTTTGGTTGTTGGCGCCGATGAAGCGAAGGTAATCAAGTTCGCGGCGTTCGGCGGTCCAACTGCGCGCCAAGGAATATCGCGTACTGCTGAATTTCGCTTCATTTATAAACGAAGGAATAATGCTGAGCACTAAAATAAGTATTAAAATAGGTTCAAAATAAATCAAGCCCGCAATTAGCGAAACCATAGAAATGAGGCTTTCTGCTTGGCCTAGTGCATTGGTCATTAAATCTACGCGGCTGTTGGTTTGGGTGCGGGCGCGTTCCAGTTTGTCGTAAAACTCGGGGTCTTCCAATTGTGCGATGGTGAGCTCTGCGGTCTTGCGGATTATTTTTTCGGAAGACATATTGGAGTAGAGGTCGCCCAAGAGGCCATCGGTTAGGTTTATCAACCTTCCCAAAAGGTCGGACAGCACCGCCACGCAAAACTCTATAATTACGAGGTTCCAGAGTTGTGTGAAGTCTTGGTTTTCGAGGGATACTTGGAGGATGATTTCGTCAATAATCATTTTTCCCACCCAGAGGATAACAACAGGCGTGAAAGCGTTTAACAGACGGCTGAAGGTATTTACAAAAAAGAGTTTCGGGCTGGCGCGATATATTTCCCTAAAAAAACGCGGAATGGTTTTCAGGGCCTCGAAGGAATCGCGGACGCTGGTTTTATCTTTGTCGGTTATGGATTTTGGGATGGGTCTGGGCATTCTCAAGTTTTATGTTAAGAGTTATGGGTTAAGAGTTATGCGTTTAAACCAATAACGCCTAACTTTTAACTCTTAACTTTTTTAATGAAATACAAAGCTATTCTAAAAAACACAACTACTATCTTTGCGCAAAAAAAATTTAAGAATTGGCTCTTTCCGATTACACCAAAGAATTTAAGTACAACACAAAATTGGCAACGCCCGTAATCTTAGGGATGTTGGGGCACCAGGTGGTGGCGCTGGTTGATAACATTATGGTGGGGCAGTTGGGGAGTGCCGAGCTTGCCGCTGTATCGCTTGGGAACAGTTTTATGTTTATCGCGATGTCTTTGGGTGTTGGTTTTTCAACCGCTATCACGCCTTTGGTAGCAGAGGCCGATGGTGAGGGCAATCGTGAGAAGGGAAAATCATCGTTTAAGCACGGGCTGTTTTTGTGTATTGTATTGGGGCTTGCGCTCTTTGCAATGGTAATGTTTGCCAAACCCCTGATGTATGTGATGAAACAACCCCCAGAGGTAGTAGATCTGGCGATGCCTTATCTTACTTTAGTTGCTGCTTCGCTAGTTCCGCTGATTATCTTTCAGGGATTTAAGCAGTTTAGCGATGGTATGTCCATGACCCGATTCCCCATGTATGCTACCATTGCGGCAAATATTGCGAATGTGGTGCTTAATTATATATTCATCTTTGGAAAGTTTGGAGCACCGGAATTGGGCGTTGTGGGGGCTGCCATTGGTACCTTGGTCTCTCGCGTGGTGATGGTGGGCTATTTGTGGTATTTATTGAGCCGAAAGGAAAAGTCACGGTATTTTGTGACTAATATTAAAATATTTACTCTTAGCAAAGCGATGCTGAAGAAACTGTTGAATCTCGGATTTCCGTCGGCCATGCAGATGTTTTTTGAGGTGGCTATTTTTACTTCGGCAGTGTGGCTTTCGGGTATCTTGGGAAAGAACCCGCAGGCGGCAAACCAGATTGCGCTTAACCTGGCGAGTATGACCTTTATGGTTGCGATGGGTTTTAGCGTGGCCGCGATGATACGTGTGGGCAATCAAAAAGGACTTAAAAATTTTAGGGAATTGCGCCGGGTGGCGATTTCCATTGTTTTATTGACGTCTATTTTGGCGTTGGTTTTTGCGGTTTTCTTTATTCTCTTTAATAGCGAATTGCCCAAAATATTCCTAGACTATAATAGCGTGGCAGACTTTGCCGATAATGTGGAAGTGGTTACCATTGCCGCACAATTGTTGATTATTGCGGCAATTTTTCAGTTTACCGATGCGCTGCAGGTGGTGGCACTTGGCGCCCTTCGTGGCATGCAGGATGTAAAGATACCTACGGTAATTTGCTTTATAGCTTACTGGATCATTGGCTTCCCAATTTCATATTATCTAAGTATGCACACCTCGCTGGAAAGTATGGGGATTTGGTACGGTTTACTGGCAGGGCTTTCGGCTAGTGGCATTATGTTATTCATCAGATTTAATTATCTTTCGAAGAAATTGATTCGACAACAATTAGCAATTAACAATTAACAATTTCCAATTATGGATTTCCCAAAATATTTATTAGGCGACAACAGCGATTATCCCACGGCGATTTTCGTGATACATACCGAGTTTCCGCGGTTCATCATCAACCTTGAAAACGATGAAGTGGAATGGCTTGAGGATTTTGATGCGCAGGACCAAAAGGAACTGGAAACGGAGGCTGAAAATTTAATACAGGGTGCAAACGATTTTTACGATCGTGAGATTGCGAGGTATGATGAGGATTGATCTTTTTGCCACGAATACACGAATGCTTTTATATAATTATTCGTGTATTCGTGGTAAAACATTTCAAATTAAACATTAAAAAAGATTTTTGAATGCTCGACGAACTCCTAAAATACGACACCGAACTCTTCCTTTTTCTAAACAATCTGGGAAACACTTCTTGGGATGGGTTTTGGCGGTTTGTCACCGAAAAATGGTCCTCTATTCCGTTGTACGCATTTCTTCTGTATTTAGTTTTTAAGCATTACGGATGGAAAGGCACTTTGGTAATCATAGTTTGCGTTGCTTTAATGATTACCGCTACCGACCAAATTGCCAGCCTTTTTAAATACGGAATAAAGCGACCAAGACCGTGCAAAGTGGAAGAACTGCAACCCTTAATGCGTTACGTTGCGGATGGTTGTGGCAGGTTTGGTTATTTTTCCGCCCACGCTGCAAGCTCCATGGCCGCGGCCGTTTTTCTTGGGTTAAGCCTTCAAAAATGGTATAAATACTTACCTTTTCTTTTATTGCTTTGGGCAGTGATTACCGGTTACAGTCGTATTTATTTGGGTGTACATTATCCGCTTGATGTTGTTAGCGGAATGGCTTTCGGCGGACTTACAGGTTGGTTGTTTTATCTGCTTCAAAGATGGGGACAGAAGCGGTTCAATACACAAAAAAGCTAACACTTTCCTTCAAAACCTAACAGGTCTTTGAGATCTGTTAGGTTTGATAACATCACTTCTTGGAAACAATAAACAACTCTCGATACAATCTCGTTTTATGCGTGCGGCTGTCCGGTCCCTTCGGGTTCATATCGTAACGCGCAATATACTCTCTGTTGAAATCTGCGTAGATTTCTGCGAAATGTTCCAAGCTTTCCTCTGAAACCAAAACTCCAAAACGGTTTTCGGCAGGGATTATAAATCCGCCGTCTTTATTTAGCATTTCCATCTTTTCGCCATAATCCCAAATAAGTTCGGGTGTCATTCCTGAAAATTCGTAGATTTTTATCTTCTCCTTTTCTTCAAAATTGTGCAATTCAGAAAACGGTTTGTAGTCGGGATTTATCGTAATGGCCTTGCTCAGCGGTAGACCGAACCAAATTACGGCCACAATAAAGGCGATGGTTAAATAGAAAACAGTTGCAATTTTTCTTCGGAAAAGGTTTCGGAACATAAAAATTCCGATGGAAAACAAAGCGAGGGAAAGAAGTACAAACCAAAGCCAGTTTCCCGCAATTCCATCTTTCAGAAAAATATAGCCGCCAATGGGAAAGGCAATTCCTATAAAACCTATTAAACCGAAGTTGAAAAAGACCGGAATCGTTTCGCGTTTATCTTTTAACTCTTTAAATCTTCGGAAGAGATATTCGATATAAAAACCCGTATTCAGCGCCATCGGCATCAAGACAGGCAAGAGATAGCGCGACTTTTTCTCGGGAATCAGGGAAAGTAAAACCACCGAAAGCATCGTCCAAAGAAAGGTGAACAGATATGCCTTTTTATTGAAAACACGATTTTTTAAATAGGGGTAGAGCAGGGCTATAAACGCGGGAATGGTCCAAACGCCGCTCTGGGTAAAGAAACTCCAGTAATAGTAAAAGGGTTTTATTTCGTAGCTTATCCAGTTGGTGGTTTCCTTTTTGGTGATTTCCGCGGCGGCGGGATCAAAGGTTAGGGTGTACCAATGCCACCAAGACGAAACCACCAAAGCCATGGCCAAAAACGCAAGGAGTGGCAACCACCGAGTATTAAAATTTCTGTACTTGTAAACAATTCCAAAGGCAATCAAAAAGGGGAGGAGCAGGGCATAAAGCGAAACGGGTCCTTTGCTCAAAAACGAACATCCAAAGAAAAGTCCCGCGAGAATTGCGTTTCGGTATTTGTGGGTTTCTTCCGTAAAAAACAAATAAAGCAGGTAGATGCAAACCACCATAAACCCGTGGGTGTAAATATCCCATTGCCCATCGCGGGCGGAGGCAACGATATAAAAGGAGGTCGCCATCACCAGCGAACTTATAAAAGCATATAACTTTTCCGAAGTAAGTTTTTTGGCGAGTTTATAGGAAAACAAAACTAGGAACAGCGTCATAATTGCTGCCGGTAGCCGTAATGCCCAAACACTTTTTAGTCCAAAGATTGCCGCCGAAAATGCGGTGAGCCACGTAGGCAGTGGAGGTTTTTGGTAGCGTGGTTCACCATTGATTGTGGTGAGCAACCAATTGCCATCGGTCAACATTTCGCGTGCGGTGATGAAGTTTCTCGCCTCCATGATGTTAACCGGCAGTGAGCCCAAATTCACAAAGAAAATGGCTGCACAGGTCAATAAGAGAAGCAGTAGGTAATTTTTTTCAACTTTCATCTTTATTAAATATTTGATATAGAGGAAGTGTAATGCCCAAGTTATTCATTTTCGGTTGTTTTATAATCTTTAATGAGCATTTCATAGCGCAGTTGTTTTTTCCAAATGAAAATATTGCGAACGTAAATAATCAAACCTGCAATATGGCCTACAAAAAGTACCGGATCTTTTCTGAATATGGCATACGTCAAGATTAAAGACGCTCCCAAAACGCTCATCCGCCAAAAGCCCACTGGCAATTGCGAGGTTTTCGTTTTTTCGGAAACGATCCATTGATAGACAAACCGCAACGTAAAAAGTATTTGTGAAATAATGCCCAAAAGCAAAAGCCACAGCGGGATAGCGTCATTTCTGAAAAGTTTGTCTATATCGTATTCGCCATTGTTGTAGGCATAGATAACAATCAATATTGGGAAGACAAAGAGAAAAAGGCGCAACCATTTTGGTGATTTTTGCCATTCGCCCTGCAATTGCAGATTTCTTATGTAAATATAATACGTGAGCGCTTGCCCGAGCATAATTGCAAAGTCATCACGTAAATGACCGTAAACAAAAAGCAGAAAAGAAGCGAATAAACTCAGTTTCCAAAACGCTGAAGGAGTAATGATGCGCTTGCTTTTTTCGGAAAGAATCCATTGTATAATTAGCCTTCCGCTAAAGAGGATTTGTGCCAAAAAACCGATGCTGTACACAATCCAGTTACTCATCCCTTGCTTTTAATTTCATAGTTGATGTACTTTTTCTTCATCCAAAGATAGGCGAAACAGTCCATCAAAGGGCCAATCAAACGGTTCCAAAGTCCAAATTTGGCCGTGCCAGCAATACGCGGAAAATGTTTTACGGGAACCTGTATTATTTTTCCGTTTTGCAAAAGAATCATAGCTGGTAAAAACCGGTGAAGCCCTTTGAACATTGGGATGCGTTTTGCGTAATCGGTCTTTATCACTTTTAGCGGGCAGCCCGTATCGTCCATTCCGTCGTGGGTAAAGGCGCGACGAATGCCATTTGCAATTTTGGACGACATATTCTTTACAAACTTATCCTTTCTGTCGGCGCGAACGCCCGTTACCAAATCGTATTCGCCAATGTGTTCCAATAGTAGATTGAAATCTTCCGGAGCCGTTTGCAAGTCGCTGTCAATATAACCAACCAACGGACTTTCAGCATAATCAAAACCAGCTTTTATGGCAGCACTGAGACCGCGGTTTTCTTTAAAAGAAATAAAATGAAAAGCTTCGTTTCGGTTGCAGATTTCTTCAATCAACGCTTGACTGTTGTCCTTGGAGCCATCGTTTACAAAAAGGATGGAAGTTTTTTTGGTAGCAATTTGTGTGTAGGCTAGTAGTTCCTTTTCTACCCGTTGCAGGTTTTCTTCTTCGTTGTAAACAGGTACAATTATGGTGAATTCGTACATCTAAATTTTTGAAAAGGTTTCTGCAAAAGTAATTTTTTTAGTTTAGAAGTTTATAGGTTTAAAAGTTTATGTGTGTATTTCGGATAATTCATAATAATAAAAGTGATTGCTTAAAAAAGATGCTATTTTTGCAGCTGAAACAGATTCTATGAAAGTACTTGTTACGGGAGCAGCTGGGTTTATAGGCTCGCATACTGCGGAAAGATTAGACGAAATGGGCCATGAGGTGATTGGTGTTGATAATTTTTCGCCCTATTATGATGTTGAATTAAAAAAGCTTAACACAAAGGCGCTGTCCGAAAAAAACATTGAAGTTCGAAATTTAGATTTGAGAACGGATAATTTGGCTGAAAGGCTTCCGAACGATTTGGAATATATTTTCCACTTTGCCGCCCATCCCGGAATCTCAGATAAATCTACTTTTGAGGATTATTTCAGCAATAATATTTTGGCGACGCAGCGTTTGCTTGAGTTTGCTGAAAACCTACCGAAGAAACCCTATTTCGTAAATATAGCAACTTCTTCCATCTATGGTCTTGAAGCGACGTTTCCAGAAACTGTAGCACCCAAGCCTGCCTCGTGGTACGGCGTCACGAAACTTGCCGCAGAGCAATTGGTTTTGGCAAAAACCCGGGAAAAGAAATTGCAGGGCACTTCCTTCCGCTTGTTTTCGGTTTACGGCCCGCGCGAAAGACCCGACAAACTTTATACCCGATTGATTGATTGCGGTTTGAACGACAAACCTTTCCCGCTTTTTGACGGCAGTGAAAAGCACTTGCGCAGTTTTACCTACGTTCAGGACATTGTGGACGGGATTGTAAGCACCATTGGCAATGAGGAAATCTGTAATGGTGAAATTTTCAATCTTGGTACTGAGACTGAAAGTACCACGGCACAGGGCACTGCAACGGTTGAGGAAATTCTTCAGAAGAAAATTGCCACCGAAATAAAACCACCCCGCGCTGGTGATCAATCGCGAACCAAAGCGAATATTGACAAAGCTAGAAAATTATTGAACTACCACCCACAGACGGCGCTAAAAGAGGGTTTGGAGGCACAGACCGAATGGTTTAAAAGTAATTTTCAGTAAATTATTCAAGATTTAATAATTTCTCCGCAGCCTCAAAAGGGGTAGTCCTGTTTTCATCCAAGGCTTTTAGCTGTTTTTCCAGTTCTATCTTGACTAAAGGGTTTGTGTAAAATTCACTTTTCAATCTGCTTTCAATAGTCTGCAATAACCAGAATTTGTTTTGCTCTTTCCTTTTATGCTGAAAATAGCCGTTGTTTTTTACGGTTTCGAAATAGTTGGAAACCACTTCCCAGATTTCGGAAATACCTTCGTCTTTAATGGCACTGCATAAGAGGGTTTTTGGTGCCCAACCACTTTCCTTTGCAGGGTAGAGGTGAAGCGCACGGTTGAATTCTGTCTTTGCCAATTTTGCAGCCTTTAGGTTTTCGCCATCGGCCTTATTGATAATTATGGAATCTGCCATTTCCATAATACCGCGCTTTATGCCTTGCAGTTCATCGCCAGCACCTGCAAGCTTCAGCAATAAAAAGAAATCGGTCATGGAATGCACGGCGGTTTCACTTTGGCCCACGCCAACGGTTTCAATCAAGATAACATCAAAGCCGGCGGCTTCACAAAGAATAATGGTTTCGCGGGTTTTTCGGGCTACGCCGCCCAAGGTATCGCCACTGGCTGACGGACGGATAAAAGCGTTTTTTTCTTTTACCAAATCTTCCATGCGGGTTTTATCGCCAAGTATACTTCCCTTGCTAATGCTGCTACTAGGATCAACGGTGAGCACTGCAACCTTTTTTCCTTTGGAAATTAATAGCTTTCCAAAGCTTTCAATAAAAGTACTTTTACCCACGCCGGGAACACCTGTAATTCCTATACGAATGGATTTGTTTGCGTGTGGTAAACAGTTTTCAATAATTTTTTTTGCTTGTTGTTGGTGCTTTTGTGCGCTACTTTCAATAATTGTAATGGCTCTGCTAAGTGCGGACTGGTCATTTTGAAGGATTCCATTAATTAACTCACTGGCGGAAGGAGTTGATTTTAATTTTGCTTTAAGTTGTTGCGCAACTTTCAGATTCAAGGTTTCTGGATGCGAAACCCCTTCCTTTTCATTAAGTGCGCTTATGTTTTTTTTCTTTTCTGCCACAGCGTGAATTTAGGACAATTTTATGAATATGTTTTTTAAAAAGCCAGTTTTCGGTAGTATATTGACTGGAATTTAATCAAAAAATAAAAAGATGAAAACATTATATGAAGCAACAACTACTGTAGTAGGAGGAAGAAAGGGACATTTAAATACTGATGATGGCAAGCTTGACTTAGCGCTGTCTGTTCCGAAAGGGATGGGTGGCGACGGTGGAGATGGCACCAACCCTGAACAGCTTTTTGGAGGCGCTTATGCGGCATGCTTTGGCGGGGCGGTACAAGTTATAGCCAAAAAGAAAAAAATTGAACTCTCAGAAGATTTTAGCATTACAGCAACAATCGGTTTTTGTGAAGATGAAGATGGTGCTTTTTTAGAAGCAACGTTGGATTGTTATCTTCCCGGTGTGGATGTAAAAACTGGGGAAAGTATTATAAAGAATGCGCACAAAATATGTCCTTTTTCCAAAGCAACACGTGATAATATTACCGTAAACCTAAATTTATTGCTCGATGAGTAAAAAAGGAAGGAATATAAAAAAAGCCCCGGAATTCCCGGGGCTTTTTATTTTACATAGCTTTTAGATTTATCACTTTTCCGCCTTCTTCCTCTTTCGCTGGCTCTTCTTTCTTTTCTTCCATCTTCTCTTCAACAAATGGACTTTTCTTAGGCTGTTGGGCAGCTTGCTTTATATACCACTCCAATTGATATTTTTGTTTTTCCAGAAGTTCCAGAATGCTGTCTGGTAATTCCCGACGTTCTAAAAGCTCGTCATATCTTTTAATATTGTTACGGTCACGACTTATACAGGAATTCACAATGGCTTGGGCATCAAAATATTCTAAAGCTTCTTTAATTTCTTGCCAAGAACGGTCAATATTTCCTTTCTCGGAGTCCTGTTTTAAAGGCTCGATATCTCGGGAATGAAGTTCGTTTGAAATATCATGGCTCATCCGGTTGCGCTCCACGGCCATATAGTTCAAAAACCTTTTTAAGTCGGTAGTCTGCGCGTCCTGTGCTGCATTGTAATACAGTTTTTCAGCTTCAAAACAGGCTACGAGCAAGCGGTTTAATTTATCAAAATCTGCGTATTTCTTTTTCATAGGTAGATGGTTTTATCAAATTTAGCACAAATAATCACTGTTTTATAAAAAATGAACATTTTTTTAAGATAAGTTAACAGTAATTTATATACTAATTTTTAATTACTTAGGCATAATGTGTGCCAAAAATTATCAGGGGAGAAAATTCTGGAAATAATTATTTACGGTAACGATGAATATTGGGTTAATATACAAAATTTTTATTTTCAAGATTTAATTAGTCCACACAATAAGATTAAGCGCAGTTTAATAGGCTCAACAACCTAATCTGAATTTAATTGTGGTAAAAATTTTCAATAAAAAAATTAAAAGCTGCAACAACTAAATAGTTTTGTCGTCTTTTAAGTGAACAGCAACCAAAAAACCATCAAGTTTGTCCGATTTATTACTTATCGAGCAGTGTAAACAAAGCAACCGAAAGGCACAAATGGCGCTATATAGTAAATATTGTGACGGGATGTATGTTATTGCCCATAGGTATTTAAAGGACACCGCGGCCGCGGAAGACGCGATGCAGGAAGCATTTATTAAAGCTTTTAAAAAGCTTAGCCAGTTTAAGGGAGACGTCACTTTTGGAGCTTGGCTAAAACGGATTGTAATAAATACTTGTCTTGATACTCTTAAATCAAAAAAGTTGGAACTACAATCATTGAATGAAGAGGTCTATACAATTGTGGAAGATGAAGCTGATTGGTCTATTTCTGATGAAACCTCCATTTCCGAAGTGATTTCAGCAATTGAGGAATTACCGGAGAATTATAAGGCAACGGTAAAATTATTTTTGATTGAAGGATATGACCATCAGGAAATTTCAGAAATACTGCAGATTTCTGAAAATGCATCGAGAACCTATCTACACCGCGGAAAAACAAAATTAAAAGAAACACTAAAACACTTGCGCTATGGCACAGGATATTAAAAAAATGTTCGAAAATTATGACCCTAAAACTCCCAAACTTAGGGAGGGTCACCAGGCACGTTTTGAAGCCAAACTGGACAAGTCTTTTTCGGAAAATATATCTGAAGAGGAAAACACATCGATCCCTTGGCTTAAAATAGCCGCAATGGTAGTAGTGCTTTTGGCAGTGAGCTTTTTTGGATATCAGCAATTGTCCAAAAACAATGCCCTCACCGATTCAAATAACGCCGTTGTGGAAAACACTACCGTCACTGGAGAAAACGCTGATACACCAAAACTAACTTTGGCAGATATTTCGCCAGACCTAAAGAAGGTGGAGGAATATTATATGGCAGGAATAAATGTACAATTGGCTTCGCTTAAGATAACCGATGACAATAAAGACTTGGTGGACGGTTATATGCAGCGGCTTGCCGAATTGGATAAGGAATACAATTCGCTAAATGCAGAACTGAGCAAAGTGGGCCCCACTGAAGCAACAGTAACCGCATTGATTGACAATTTGAAACTTCGTTTGGATCTGCTGTTCAAACTTAAAAACAAATTAAAAGAACTTAAAAATCAAAACAATGAAGAATTTAAAGCTATTCAAACTTAGTACCCTTGTAGTACTAGCATTGGCCACTACTTTTGGCTATTCACAAAAAAAATATGTGGAGAGCTTCAATGTGTCCGATAATGTAGAAATTTCTGTAAATACATCTTTTACAAATGTAGTTTTTGAAACCTGGAACAAAAATAAGGTAGAGGTGGAGGCCTTTATTGAAGGGGATAACCTTTCTGAAAGCCAAAAGGAACAACTGATGAAAAATTGGGACCTGGACGTGACAGGAAACAGTAAGAAAATAACTGTTACCTCCAATGCCGGTAACCAGCCCTTTGCAATGAACGAAATGCCTAACCTTGACTTTATTGGTCCGCTAATGGAAGATATGGTGATGCCCATGATCCAAAACATAAAAGTGCCGCCACTTCCTGAAGATTTATTGGAAAACATAGGTGACATTCAGTTTGATTATGAAGAATTTCAGAGGGACGAAGAGGGTTATATGAAAAAGTTTGAAGCTCAAATGGACAAAAAGTTTGGAAAGGATTTTGAAAAACGAATGGAGGAATGGGGCAAAAGTTTTGAGGATTCCTGGGATGAAAAACGAGCAGACAGTATTGGTGAAGCTTATGGAAAAAGAATGGAAGCTTGGGGTGAGGATTTTGGAAAACGAATGGAGGCCTGGGGCGAAGAATACGGCAAAAAAATGGAAGCTTGGGCAAACGAAATTGAAAAGAAGTATGACAGTGAGGGAGGCAATTACACTAAGACAGTAACCAAAAGCCCACACGGGACCGCTATCATTATTCAGGGAAATCGTGGCAGCACCGGGAATAATACTAATGTGAAGAAAACCATTATAATCCGTCTGCCAAAAAATACGAAAACTGAGGTTAATGTGCGCCACGGCGATCTGAAAATGGCAGATGCCAATAATGTTAAGGCCAATTTAAATTACACGCCATTTACGGCAAATAGCATTGATGGGGGACAAACCCTCATCAATGCATCTTATGCGCCGGTTATAGTTAATGTTTGGAAACAAGGAGGTTTGAATGTAAAATATGTAGATAACTGTAAAATTGATAATGTTCAGAATATAAACCTTCAAGCCAATTCCAGCGACGTCCGTATTGGCAACGTATCCAACCAGGCGTTCCTATCGGGTTCTTTTGGGAATTTAAGAATCGATAAGGTTTCTGATGGATTTGAAACGCTTGATATACGTTTAGAGAATACCGATGCCAAAGTGAAAATTCCCAATGGTGCGTTTTCCTTTTATTTCACCGGAAGCAAATCTACTTTGAAATACCCCAAAACCCTTCAATTGAACGAATCCAAAAGTGCAGGTAGAGTTTTGGTAAAAGGATTCAACCAAAATAACCGTTCAAACAAAACCATTACCATAAATTCTACTTACAGCAATGTTTCGCTTCAATAACCGCTATTATATGAAATGAAAACTACTTATTATTAAATAATTAAATATTTCAAAATAAAAACCCCTTTTCATTTTTATGAAAAAGGGGCTCACACTTAAAGTGCATAAAAAGGGGAGTATAGTGATGGAGTATTTATTATTTTTTTAAAACCGCCCCAAAATTATAAGAGGCGGTTTTCTCAAAATTAAAATCAATTACTATGAAAAAATTACATTCTAACTATTAATTCTTAATGATTTTAAAAGTTTCAGTACTGTTATTGGCAGTTACTTTGGCAAAATAAATGCCTGTGCTTAAAGAACTCAAGTTTATTTCACCAGTTAAGGCTCTTAACTCCTTGTTCATCAATTGTTGTCCATTCACATTATAAATGGCCACTGAAGTAATTTCAGTTTTTGATGAAATCTGTAAAACATCTGTTACAGGGTTTGGATATAGTGCGATGCTATTTAACTGATTTTCACCTATCCCTAAAATAGTTTCACAGGTTATTCCTAACTGAAAGTTTCCAGCCTGTGTATTGTCATAACCTTCTACCATTATAATATAAGTGGTGGTACCATCCGATTCAAACTCAAGTTCAGGTTGGTTTACACAAGAACTATCATTGAATGCTATTTGGTTGGTAAGTGTACAATCGGAATAAACCCTAACCGTAGTTGCAAAATTGGTTTCTGGACCGCAGGCATTAAGTGTAATTATTTCTGGATTGCCTGTGCCTGTATATGAGTAAAACACATCTGGGGAAGCGTTTCCACCAGAATCGGTTGCAAAGATGGTAGAGTTTGTAACCAAATCACCGCAGGCTAATACCGTTGCCTCTACACAGGCATCATTGGTGGGAACAGCTGGTAGTTGTACCCGATAAGTAAACAAATCGCCCCAAGGGCCAATAGTTGGATCATATCCCCAACCCGTAATGTACTCTCCATTAAATGAAATCGCATTTGGAACCCATATAGGTCCTGCATCCATAGTATAACCTAAAGTATCTGACACGAATGAATTGAATTCCTGTAAACCACTGCTTGCTGTCCATATAAAAGGAACGTTTGGATCCCATGGGCCAATTTGGAAATATCCAATAACCATGCTTCCATCGTGGTTTATGCCAGTAACGTTGCCACTACTTCCAGGAGCCAAAGTTCCCAATGAAATATATCCAGTTGCTTCACTCCATATCCATGGTTCACCATTATTTGCATAATCTCCGCGACCTCCAATCCAGTTACCATCTTCAGAGATAGCGCTACATTCACCCAATTGGTTGAATTCATCTGTGGGGTCGCCATTTGGGTCAATCAAAAGATATTCGTTTGGTAACCAATCGCCGTTGGCATCTTTGCGCCATACGGCAGATTTCCACGGACCGTTGAAATCCTGCCATCCCACAATTACGTTTCCATCACCGCTTACGGCGTTGGCTCTTGTACTTCGGTTTATGTCTGTATAAAGACTGCCCAAATCAACTAGGCCATCAGCTGCCGTCCAAGCCGTTGCGTGAACTGCAATACCAGGTTCGCCTGGAGTTGGTTCTACATATGCGCTTCCCACGACGGTACTGCCATCTGCAGAGATATTATAACCAGAACTTAAACTGCCGTCAACAGACATATCAAAACTACCTAACACTGTCCATTCATTATTGGTAACATTGTACATGGATTGTATGGAATAGGTGTTTGTTTCAGACTCTTTTCTGAACATTACTCCTTGTGAACCAAAAATAAAACCACGACCGTTTGGAGTATATACTACTTCATATAGCGCTTCGTTAAAAGTAGAAGTGCCCATATTGTTTATTGGAAAGGTTTCGCCCCCATCTTCTGAAGTAAAAATCATTTCGGGAGTTCCTACTAGGGTAACGTGGTCTGCGTCTAACCATGCTACATCGCGCCAGATTGGTCCGGGACTGTTTGCTACAGTAATGGTTTGCCAGGTGGCGCCTCCATCAGTAGTTTTAAGTACAATATCATCACCAACAGCAAAACCAGTATTCATATCATAAAAATCGATACCTGCTAAAATGCTTGAACCAGTATGAACCGTAGTCCAAGTTGCTCCGTTATCTGTAGATTTTTGAATTGTTCCACCGTTAGAGGCCATAAAATACGTGTCTCCACCTGCATAAGTAAGTTGGTCAGGAATTGCAGTCACTCCCGTAGCTGGATTCCAAGTATTCCCTCCATCAGAGGTGTAATATATTATACCGGGTGCACTGTTTGGGAAAGCTCCTATAATTCCATTTTGCCAATCTTTAAAAACAACATCGGTATAGTACCAAATGTCTGTGCCAGGGTTCATGGAGGTCCAGGTATTTCCTGCATCTGTAGTTCTTCCAGCGTATCCACTCCATCCAGCTACATAGCCTGTATAGGAATCGGGAAAACTAATCCCCTCGATACCTTGGTTGGTACCCGTCCAAAGTTGTTCCCAAGTATCTCCGGCATCATAGGTTCTTAAAATTATTCCATTTCCATTATAGGTTGAGGATTGTCCAGCTGCAAAACCAAGAGAGCTCTGATTGTCCGGAAACTCAATACCTGTGAATATATAGTTATATCCCGTATTCATTTTTTCCCATTCTGTTGGGGTTGTAACGTCCATATAAGAAGTACCAGAGAGTAAATTTCCATCTCCTGAAAACCTTACGCCTCCTCCAACTCCTAATCCCGGAGCAGCGCCGCCGATTTCTTCAAATGTATTTGTATCGGCATTCCAAAGCGAGTAGGGCCCTGCCTGAGCTTCATACCCAGATACCACTCCTTCATTTGAAACTCCTTGGGTTTCAAAAAAGGTAGGCTTTACCACAAATTGGGCAAATAGCGTACTTGTGCTAACTACACACAAGAATAAAAATAGTAATAGTGTTTTTTTCATTTTAAAAGTTTTTATTGATTTAATAGTATTCTTTTAACTGAGGGCTAAAGTATGTGGTGTTATACTATAATAAAAGGAACTATCTTTTGAAATTCACGAATTTCGAAAGTATAAAATATCTATAAAAAGCTGTATATCAAGTCTTTTCAGAAAATTTTATTAAATTTTTAAAATGAAGTGTAAAAAAGGTTATCTCGCCTAATTTTTTAGTTTTTCTTGAAGAATTTTAAGTTTTTTCTCTCCAGAAATGAGCAGTCGGATTATCATGCCCAAAGCAAAAATGATGAGTATTATCAGGCCGATTTGAATAGGGCTATAAAATTTATGTAAGGTGCCAATTTCTTCCGCCTTGCTTTCCGTTAGGTTTATCAATGATTTGTTTACTGATTTTCTCTCCGCTTTTTTTGTCTGTTTTTGCAATGACAGAAATTTGCTGTGAAAAATGGTGTAATTTTCCCAATCGTGCAGGGCCAAATAATTATTTGCCAGCCCATCATAAAGTCCCTTGTTTAAAATTAAATCGCCAACATTTTCTGATGTCTGGCGGGCATTGTTTAAAAGAGTTATTGCTTCATTATAATTTCCTTCCAGTGTTTTTGCTTCGGCCAGCCCTTTTTGTCCAAATGCAATTAAGCTTTTTGCTTCTGCATTTTGTGCATAGTCAATAGAATTTAAAAAAGTGGTTTTTGCTTCATCAACTTTATTGAGAGTTAAAAGACAGTTCCCTTTATTATAATAGCAGATGCTGAGGTTGGCGTTTCTTAAATGTGGCTCCTTGGCTTTTTCATAAGCTTTAATTGCTTTGTCGAAATATTTTAATGCAATTTCACAGTTCATCTGTTCCCGATAGATAAAACCCCTTAATGTTGCATTATAACCTAAAAATGATTGAACGGAATCTTGCGCTGGATACTTTTCAATCAATAATAATGATTCATCCAAATAATCAATTGCCTTGTCATAAATCTGTAACTCTTGATAATGGCCGGCAATTCTGTTAAGGATGTTCATCTGTTGCCGTTTGTTTTTTATATCTGGAATTAAACCTTTAATACGCTCCACATATTCCGCAGCTTTGTTATAATCTCTTTTTGAGGAATATGCGGTTGAAATAGCAAGTAATGCGTTTACTTTGTTCTTTACGGATGCATCAGGATAATTGTATGCTTGTTGGGCTAGAAGTATTGCCCTATCTGGGTTTTCATATATAAGGACATTGGCTTTTTCCAATATGCTGTCCACCTCTTTTTGGGCATAGGCAGTTTGTAAAAGCAACAAAATGCTTAAGAGTATTAAAATTCTTACATTATTCTGCTTCCTCATATTCTTCCGCATAAATTTTTGATTGCTTTTTTTGGTCTCTTAGAAGTTCTATGAACACCGTAGGCGGTATGCCCGTAACGGCTTTAAAAACAGTGGCAAAACTGCTGTGTGAGGAAAAACCGCTTTCCTCGGCTAAATAACTTATTTTATACTGTAGATAGGTTTTGTTGTTTTTAAGTCTATCGGTAATGTAATTTATACGCAGTTCATTTATATAACTGTTGAAGTTTTTGTTTTTATAGGTATTTATTATTTCAGAAAGGTACTTGGTGTTTGTTTCAAACTGGGAGGCTAGCAGGGCTAACGACATATCCTGTTTGGTGAATTGCTTTGAATTTTCAAACTGGTTCAATTTTTTTATCAAGGCCTCTTCCGTTTCCTTGGGAATGTTCATTCTTTTGGAAACCTCTTTTTCTGGCAACGTTTCTATTGGGTTTTGTTTCTTTTCAAAATAGTTTATAAAACGTTCATACTGTCTGGCCCTATTTCTATACCGGTACCTCAAAATTGCCCAAGTGAGCAGTAAAAGAAATAAGATGCCGCCCATAAGCATAAGATTATTTTGGTATGCTTTTTTCACCTTCTCTTTTTGCTCCGTATGGTTATCGTTTATATAATTGTAGAGGGAGTTAACGGCCTTGTCTTCTTCAACTTCCACAGTATTTGTAATTTGGCTACTTTCAGTTCTGTTGGAATAAAAAAGTGAGGCTTTGTCCAATGCCAAATAAGTAGCGGAAAGCCCTTCCATTATTTTTGAGATATAGGGTTTGTTGTTCAGGTTTTCTGAAATCTCCAATGCCGCTTGATAGGAGGTGAGCGATTGGTAATAGTCTTTCTGCAGAAAGTACACTTTGCCAAGTTGATTAAGGGTAACCATCTGTAGAAAATTATTGGGTGGAGCTCCTGAAGTATTCTGGAGGGTCGATTGAAAAAACTGCTTTGCTGAATCAAGATTTGTAGCGGGCAGATAGGTTTCAATTAGTACCGCAGTAGTTTGGTTGCGGAGTATTTCATCGGGAATTTCGTTAAAAAAAGAATTAGCATTTATAAACTTTTGTAATGCTTGTGAATAATTTTCTGTTTCTAAAAATGTATAACCTTCAAGTAATTCTGTTCCGCCTTTCAAATACGTAGCAATTTTTTGTTTGTTTGTTTCTCCCACAAATGTCTTCGTCCTCAAAAAATATTCTTTTGCCACTACATCCATTCCCAATTGGTTAAGCAGGACAATGGATGAGACACTTGTTTTAACCACCATTTCCAAATCCTGGGCACTTTCTGCCAGTTTTTTTGCTTCTATGTTTGCTTTTACTGCATTGTCATAATTCCCCATGACGGTAAACGCTTCGGCATCCAATAAATGGGCCTGAATGCGCTGTGTGGAATTTGTGGTTTTTTGAATTATATGTTCCGCTATCTTAACGGATTCCGCAGGCTGGACATACAAATTATTCTGGGCTTCCAGCAACATATCGGTATAGTCGTTATTGCTTTGGCCGAAAATATCTAATAGAAAGAAGAAAAAAAATATGGTAGTTAAAGTAAACCGCATAATCAAATCAACAAGTGTTCAAGGTACGGAAAAATTACTTTTTCCTCACAAAGATTGCAACCACTGCCGCAGTAATAACCCCAAAACCGAAAGCTCCAATGGCAGATTGCCACATATAACTGTTTATGTTGAAATAGTCGTTTGCTTTTTCACGGGTCATCAGATCGTTGGTTACGGAATATTCTATCACATTATTAAAGTATTGGGGAGTGATATAATTATGGGTAATGTATTGACCCAAGGGCGAAAGCAATGCCACAAAAACACTCAGAATAACTCCTGAAATAAAGCCCTGAAGCCAAGTGATTCTTCCGCCGTAAACCCGTCTTCTTTTTTCGCGCATTTCCAATAGATACATCAGTATTGCGAAAGGAGCAAACAGAAGGGTGAGCCACCAATGGTCTGCAATCTGCTCTTCGTGCCAGCCCAATGTTTTTTCAAGCAGCATCCACGAAAGCATGGTGATGGTGAAAATGACTGCCCATTTGAACTCTATAAATATTTTTTTCATTCCTTTTTTATTACGCACTTTCAATTTTTACTAAAGATAGATTTTTTTTGACAAAAAAAGTCCCGAAAAAATACTTCGGGACTTTGGTTTTACTTTTTTTAGATGATCAAGCCCGCTTCATTATAATTTCCATGTTCTTTATTTCTTTGCCTCCCGGCGCGATTTCATACATTTCCATTTTGCGTGTATCATCATCTATAATTGTATATACCTGTTTCATCTGTTTTTCTTTTCCTGTCATGGGGTCTACCATTGTGCCCATGAGAGTGGTAGATTTACTGGCCTCATCATAAGTACCGCGCATTACGGACAAGCCGGTGCCCATGTTGTCAATCCAGGTAGAGATATATTCGTTTGTAGCATTATCATATGCAAGAGTAGCCCGACCCTCAAAAGGCATTCCCATCATTTCGCCGGTAGTGGTGCTAATTTGATAGCGACCGCCCAAAATCATTTTGACCTCTTCGGTTGCAGTTGCTTTTTCGGGTGGGGCATCAGGGCCCATCCAAAAGGTCAGTTCATCATTCCATTTGCCTTCGTCTGCGGCCATCCTTTTGTGAGGCTCGCCTGGAGTCATATAAGCTTCCCAGGCTTTTTGCATGGCGATTGAATCCATAGGCTCTTCTGCCATTTCTGTTTCTTCCGTGGCTGTAGTATCTGCTACCATTGTATTGTCTTCCATCTCCATTTTTTCTTTTTTGTTATCGTCGCAGGAAATAAATACCAACAATAAACATGCTAATGTGAATAGTGATTTCTTCATAATATTTGGTTTTAAAAAGGTTGATTTTGAAATCTAAAATTAGAAAAAAACTTTCTGATATATTAATACAAGGCTCATAAATAATTGATATCCAAATAAAACGAGGCATATGTGATGCTCTAAGTTTGAAATTTTCTATAAAAAAATCCCGAAGTATTTGCTTCGGGATTTATTTCAATATTTTAAAAATGTTTAAAATCTAAACCTTCATCTTACTCATCAACCAAAACCCAATCCCCTTTGTCAAGCAAGGGAATGGCCTGCTTAAATTTCAAGGTTTTGTTCTCCCCGCTCATCACGTGCTTAATAGTAACTTTATCGTTGCGGTTTATTTTTGGGCGTTCCCGGGTAATGGTTTCCGTTACCTGTTGGCGCTGGGGTTGTGTGTTTCCAGCGGCGCGTGACTGTGCAGCTCGCTCGTCCATATTTGGAATTTCGTCTTTTTGCTCACTAAGGTTTTCTTTTCTTTTTACCTCGCGTGCTTCCTGAATTTGCTGTTGGTTTTCCTGGGGCAATTCTCCTTTGAAAAGGAAGGAAATAACATCCTTGTTCACTTTCTCAATCATCGCCTTAAAAAGTTCAAAAGCTTCAAATTTATAGATAAGCAAAGGATCTTTCTGCTCATGGACCGCCAGCTGTACGGATTGTTTCAACTCGTCCATTTTACGGAGATGGGTCTTCCAGGAATCGTCAATGATGGCAAGGGTGATATTTTTCTCAAAATCATTCACCAATTGCTTTCCTTCGGTTTCGTATGCTCTTTCAAGATCGGTAGCCACGTTCAGCGTTTTTACACCATCTGTAAATGGAACCAAGATTCGTTTGTATTTATCCTTTTGGGTTTCATAAACATTTTTGATAACCGGGAAAGCCATTTCGGCGTTACGGGCCATTTTATCCTGATAGTGAACATAGGCCGCTTTGTATATTTTTCCGGCAATTTCGCGGGCATCCATTTTCTCAAATTCCTTTTCGGAAATAGGGGAGCTCATGGAGAAGAAACGAATTAATTCAAATTCAAAATTCTTATAATCCTGCGCCATTTTGTTGCTCTCGGCAATTACTTCGGCAGTGTCGTAAATCATATTTGCAATATCCACACGAAGTCTATCGCCAAACAATGCGTGGTATCTACGTTTGTAAACCACCTCCCGTTGGGCGTTCATTACATCATCATATTCCAGCAAACGTTTACGGATTCCAAAGTTGTTTTCTTCCACCTTTTTCTGCGCGCGTTCAATGGATTTTGAAATCATACTGTGCTGAATAACCTCGCCTTCCTTCAAGCCCATACGGTCCATCATTTTGGCAATTCGCTCACTTCCGAAGAGACGCATCAAGTTGTCTTCCAATGAAACGTAGAACTGTGAGCTTCCCGGATCTCCCTGACGGCCACTACGACCGCGCAACTGTCTGTCCACACGGCGACTGTCGTGACGTTCGGTACCCACAATGGCGAGTCCGCCCGCTTTTTTCACTTCCTCGCTCAATTTAATATCCGTACCACGACCGGCCATGTTGGTGGCAATGGTAACAATTCCGCTTTTTCCTGCTTCGGCTACGATGTCTGCCTCGCGTTTGTGGAGTTTTGCGTTCAAAACATTGTGTGGAATATTTCGAATACTCAACATTCGGCTCAACAATTCTGAAATTTCCACCGAAGTGGTACCAATCAAAACAGGTCTTCCGGCTTGTGAAAGCGCTGTAACTTCTTCTGCAACGGCATTGTATTTTTCTCTCTTGGTTTTGTAAATTTTATCCTCGCGATCAAAGCGTGCAATTGGCCGGTTGGTTGGAATTTCAACTACATCTAGTTTGTAGATTTCCCAAAGTTCTCCAGCCTCTGTTACCGCCGTACCGGTCATCCCTGAAAGCTTGCGGTACATTCTGAAGTAATTCTGAAGTGTAATGGTAGCAAAAGTCTGGGTCATGGCTTCAATCTTCACATCCTCCTTCGCTTCAATAGCTTGGTGAAGTCCGTCGCTGTAACGACGACCGTCCATAATACGACCAGTTTGCTCGTCCACGATCAAAACCTTGTTTTCCATCACCACATATTGATCGTCCTTCTCAAAAAGCGTATATGCTTTCAAAAGTTGATTCATGGTGTGAATACGCTCACTCTTTACCGAAAAATCACGGAAAAGTTCTTCTTTTTCGGCAACTTCTTCTTCTTTTGAAAGTCCTTTGTTTTCAATCTTGGCTATTTCGGTTCCAATTTCTGGCATTACAAAGAAATCAGGATCGCCTTCTCCAGATAGATAATCTATACCCTTGTCTGTAAGTTCTATCTGGTTGTTTTTTTCTTCAATTACAAAATAGAGCTCGGCATCAACCTTTGGCATTTCGCGGTTGTTATCGCTCATATAATGATTTTCGGTTTTCTGGAGAATTTGTTTCACCCCTTCTTCCGAAAGAAATTTTATAAGTGCCTTATTCTTTGGCAACCCGCGATAAACGCGTAGCAATTGAAAGCCTCCTTCTTTTTCATCACCTTCCTTTATAAGCCTTTTGGCCTCGGCCAGTACGCCTGTCAAATATTTTTTCTGAACTTCAACAATATTGCTGATTTTTGGCTTCAGCTCGTTAAATTCGTGACGGTCGCCTTCGGGCACGGGCCCAGAAATAATAAGCGGGGTACGGGCATCGTCAATCAATACCGAATCCACCTCATCTACAATGGCATAGTGGTGCGGACGCTGTACAAGATCGTCTGGCGAATGCGCCATATTATCACGCAGATAATCAAAACCAAATTCGTTATTGGTTCCATAAGTTATATCAGAGAGATAGGCTTTTCTTCGCGCTGCGGAATTGGGACGGTGGTTGTCTATACAGTCCACTGTCATTCCGTGAAACTCAAACAAGGGAGCCATCCACGCGCTGTCACGTTTTGCAAGATAATCGTTTACGGTTACAAGGTGAACGCCGTTTCCGGCAAGGGCGTTGAGGTACATTGGCAGCGTGGCGACCAAAGTTTTACCTTCCCCAGTTTGCATTTCGGCTACTTTTCCTTCGTGAAGTGCAACCCCACCGATTAGCTGAACATCGTAGTGTACCATATCCCAAGTAATGGGTTTTCCGGCGGCATCCCAAGAGTTTTTCCAAATGGCTTTGTCGTCTTCAAGGGTTACGTAGTCTTTATCTGCGGAAATCTCGCGGTCAAAAGGGCTTGCGGTAACAGTAATGGTTTCGTTGTTTTTAAAGCGCTTTGCGGTTTCTTTCATTACGGCAAAAGCTTCGGGAAGTATTTTGGTAAGGGTCGCTTTTTCAATTTCGTAGCGGTCGTCCTTTAGTTTGTCTATTTGGTTGTAGTATTCTTCTTTTTTGTTGATGTCCTGCTCTTCCTCAGATTGTTTTTCAAGACTGTCAATTTGTTGTTGCACCTCCTTTTGGGCGTCTTTTATTTCTTTTCTGAAGAAATCTGACTTCGCCCTAAGTTCATCGTGGGAGAGTTTTTCTATTGCTGCTTCGTGTTTCTTAACTTCGTTTACAAGCGGCTGTATTTCGCCAATATCTTTTTTTGATTTATCGCCTACAAAAACTTTTAGTACGTTATCTAATATTCCCATGATGTGTGTTTATTTTGAAGTGTTGCAGCGCAGCACCTTTTTGTCAATTTTGTTTTTTAGCCACGAATTCACGAATGTTTTTTTATACAATCATTCGTGAATTCGTGGCGATATTTTAAAAGCTTTTAAATAAAAAAAAGCCCCGTAAAAGAGACTTTTTATATTATTTTAATTGTTTCCCAAATCTTTGGGATTAATATTCATCCTCGTTCCAAAGATAATCATCGTCGGTTGGGTAGTCTGCCCAGATCTCTTCAATAGAGTCATAAGAGTCTCCCTCGTCTTCAATTGCCTGAAGGTTTTCCACTACTTCCAGTGGAGCACCGGTCCTGATCGCGTAATCAATCAATTCGTCTTTGGTTGCGGGCCAGGGTGCATCGCTTAAATAGGATGCTAATTCTAATGTCCAGTACATAGCACTTTGGGTTTTATAATTTCTGCAAAAGTAATTTTTTAGATTAAAAAGTCAAGAAAAATCCAAATTATTTCTGCTATATTTTAAAGAACGTTTTTAAATGTTTGATTGTAAGTAAATTACATATTTGCTTATAGCTCGGCTTTTTAACGAAAATATTGAAAATCAATACATTTTGTCATTTTTCACAACCGACAACCGACAACCGACAACCGACAACCGACAACTCACAACTTCTCCGGAATCCACTGCGTCTCTTCCGCGTTTGTGTCTTTAGACAACTTCCGTGCCAGCACAAATAGATAGTCAGATAGTCGGTTTAAATACATAAGTACCCGTTCATCAATGGGCTCATTTTCATTTAATAGCGTGGTACGGCGCTCTGCGCGACGACAGACAGTGCGGGCTATGTGACAATATGACACGGTAGTATTTCCGCCCGGCAATATAAAATGTGTCATGGCTGGCAGGGCATCGTTCATCTGGTCCATTTCATTTTCCAAAAGCGTTATGTCTTCCTCGTCAATTTTGGGAATGTTGAGACGTTCCTTGCCGCTTTTCAGTGTGGCTTTCGCAGGGTCTGTTGCTAAAATGGCACCCAAAGTAAAAAGTCTATCTTGTATTTGTGTTAATATTTCTTTGCTGCGTGGGTCAATTTCCTGCGTGCGAATCAATCCAAGGTATGAGTTAAGTTCATCTACAGTGCCATAACTTTCAATACGGATGTTGTGCTTAGGAACCCGTGTGCCGCCGAAAAGGGCAGTAGTGCCTGCATCGCCGGTTTTGGTATATATTTTCATTATAGGGATGTGGTTTTGGACAAATTTACGAATAACCCAATTAATGGATAGGCTAAAAAATCATTTAATAAATTCGGTTAAATTGATGAAAATAGTTTCTTGGGTTGTTACAAATTTTCAAGTAGCTCGGGTATGGAAAGGTTTAAGGCTTTAGCTATTATGCCTATAGTTACAATGTTCGGAGTGACTTTACCTTGTTCTATTTTGTAAATATATTGCCTGTCTTTAAGGGTAAGCGTTGCCAATTCCGTTTGGGAGAGTTTGTTTTTCTTTCTTGCCATTTTAATGGCCAAGCCCAAGTTTATGGGAAGGCTCTTTTTAAGTTTTAAAATATCTTCTTCACTTACATTTGGCATGCAAGCAAATTCTTAACATATTTTAAAAAACTTGTAACCTTATAATACTACATTTAAAAAATAAACCTTATATTTACATTTCTCCCCAGTTATTTAGAAAGTGATTTTTTAAAATTATTGTTTAACTAAATACTGTTTTATGAGACCAACCACGTTATTTCTCTGTTTTATTTTTTGTATTTTTATGGGAAATACAAAAAAGATGTTTGCCCAAAGTTATTTAGACACTTGCGCTACCGAAAGCACAGAAAGTTCTGACGCTTCAGGAGCGTTCAGTTATTCCACGGCTCCATTGGATCCCAGTACCGATGATCCTATTGTTTTGAACGTATTTTTCTGGCAAGTACAAAAACCCGATGGATCCTACGGCTGGGGTGAGTTCAGTGAGGACAAGGTATTGGAATGTATTGCCAAGCTGAACATTTTTTTCAATCAATATAATATCTTTTTTAAGTATAGGGGCTATGATTCCTTTACAACCCCCGCAAACCTTCCACTGGTGAAATATGAGTTAGTGGACACCAATGGTGACGGAATACCGGACACGTATCAATGCGTAAACTATCCCGGCCAATACGACCCTGATGGTTATGGTAATGTAGGCAGATGTCAAATCGGTCAATTTTTTAATTATGCAGCAAACAACCATAAAACGCCAAATGCCATAAACATCTACGTGCCCTATGGTTCAGAATTTGGAGGTGCTGCCAGAGGCGTAGGCAGCGATATGATAATATTAAAGGCAGACAAGCTAAATAGCGTTACTACTACTCATGAAATGGGCCATGCCCTAGGGCTGTACCATACTCGTTCTAAAACAAATGGATGCTCCAATAAGGAACATACTACAAGAATAGCAACGCCTCCTCCTTGTAATCAAAACGATGATTATAATGCCCCTTGTGCCGATGACAATGTTGTGGATACTGCTGCCAATACGTGTTATTATCATTTTGACAACGGAGTGGGCTTTTGCCCATACGTGAATGAAAATTGTGAATACTTCGGTACTGAAAAAGATGAGGATGAGGTGCAATATCAAATTTTCCCTGAAGATGTCAAAAACGCTATGAGCGATGCCTATTGTTTTGATTGCATAGAAGATTACTTGACTCCCGGTCAGGTTCGCAGAATGCGGGAAAAAATCGGGGCCTACCAACCATTGATAAACGCTACCACAACGGTGGCATCTTTATATGAACCCTATAAAGGGGAATATTATGTGGTCGGACCCTTGCCGCCGCATTACATTCCGCCCCATTTCCAGCCCGGTTTTGAGTACCGTTTTGTGGAATGCCGTTGCGAATGTCCGGAACCGGCCGATTATAATGACATTTCGTTCTATTCCAACAACAACACCATCCTTTTGCAGATAGATAAAAACGAACAGGATTACAGCACCATTGTCCATCCTAACCATTCTGCCATATTGATAAAGCACGAAATAGGTTCCGTCTTTTACCCCCAGGCAAGGAGGTGTTACGACAACTACAACCGAAAACCAACGGATGGCAGAATTACGAGGTTTAACGACAATGTGTTTAACACCAACATAACCGTAACGCCCAAAGATTCATTGGGTATAAACAATCCTACATTGATAAATACCTTGGATCCAGGACTCTATAAAATAGAGGAAAACTATCAAGACGGTAGCACGCAGCAGACTGTTATTTTTAAAGAAGCGAACTGATTTAACCACGTCCGGAAACTCAAAATATACGTCTCCGGACGTTCCCTATTGTTATGAAACTCTTACTTTTTGTCATATTTGTTTTTGTGGCACCCAAAAGCCTGGCTCAATTTGGTACAGAACAGCTCATTGGTACAGATGCGGCACTCCCCGTAGTGGTAACGGTAGCCGATATTGATGGCGATGGCTACCCCGATGTTATTTCCGGGGCACGCTCTACAAATGGCGTATCATGGTATAAAAACCTTGATGGCCAGGGTAGCTTTGGGTCGTTGCAATTGATTGTCGATCTATCAGAAATTTATGGTGTTAGTACAGCTGACTTGGATGGCGATGGTGATATTGATATATTAGTGTCGGATACATACCAAGATAAGGTTTTATGGATAGAAAACTTGGATGGGGCGGGAACTTTTGGACCTCCAAAAATAATTGATAACAATGCGGATAATGTTAACGATGCCATAGGGGTTGACCTTGATAGAGACGGTGATTTAGACATTCTTGCGGCTATAGATCAACAAAATACAGCTGCTTGGTACGAAAATCTGGATGGTCTGGGCAGTTTTTCTGCCCGAAACCTCATTTCTTCTAACTTGCTTGGCTGCAGATCGGTTTTTGCTGCCGATATTGACAATGACGGCGATCTTGATGTGGTGGCCAACTCGGCCAATACGGTTACCATTTCGTGGTTCGAGAACCTGGACGGGCAGGGAAATTTTGGGTCGCAAAACATTGTGGCAGGACAGGCTGCATACGTAGCCGATGTTTTTTGTGCAGATATAGACGGCGATGGCGATATGGATATTATGGGCTGTACCAATGGCGACGACCGTGTGGCCTGGCACGAAAATCTCGACGGGCAGGGCACTTTTGGGCCGCAACGGGTCGTGACCAATGAAGCCTTGCAGTGTACCAGTGTTTTTTGTGCCGACCTGGACAATGATGGCGATGTGGATGTTCTATACGGTTCAACGGAATCGGCCATTGTGGAGAACTCTGAGATCGCCTGGAGCGAGAACCTTGACGGTCTCGGAAACTTTGGGCCAAAACAGGTAATCGGCAACGAACTGAAATTAACCCGGGCCGTGTGTGCCGCCGATATCGATGGCGATACCGATATGGACGTGTTTGCCGCTTCCCAAAATAACAATAAACTTGTATGGTATGAAAACTATATGATTTTGGGGGTAATGGATAATTCACTCAGAAATTTAAGGGTTTCCCCTAATCCAAGCAGTGATAAAATATTCATTGATTCAAAAAATGAATCTATTGAAGAGATCGTTGTCTATGACATTTTCGGGAAACGACTTTTTTCAGAAGAAAGGGATGTAAAAGAACTTGATATATCCCATCTTCAAAATGGCTTATATTTTTTACAGATCACTACTCACAATGGAAGCTTAATAAAAAAGATTCTGAAAAATTAAATTTGGTAAACTTGGTTCCACCTTCTTGTATAATAATGTCCATTACCGCCACTACAACTGACTACCGCCCACTTTCTTTTTCCCGTTCCTTTTTCCGCTCGTAATAACTACTGCGGAAATTTCTATTACGACGCGCTTTTTGGTTTGAAGCGTTGCGTTTGTTCCAAAAATAGAGAATGGCAAGAAGCAGGATTCCGCCAATTATTAAAACAATGGGGTTCGAAAGTTCCATATTCAAGAAATTTACGATTGCAGATTTACGATTTACGATTGAAATATAATGATACGAATTAACGAATTCACTTTTAAAACAATTTTACTGAAAACTGCGACTGTCAACTGCGACTGTCAACCGCGACTTTTTTAGTATCACTTTCCACAATTCCATCCCGCAAGCGAATAATTCTATGGGCGTTTTCAGCAATATCCTCTTCGTGGGTAACGAGAATCACTGTATTGCCAGCTTTGTGGATTTCGTTAAAAAGATTCATTATTTCTTCCGAAGTCTTTGAGTCTAGATTTCCCGTCGGCTCATCAGCCAAAATAATGGAAGGATGGTTTACTAGAGCCCTGCCAACGGCTACACGTTGCCTTTGACCACCGGAAAGTTGGTTGGGTTTATGGTCCATTCGGTCGGCCAAACCAACATCAGTCAATACTTGTTTTGCGCGTTCGGTGCGTTCGCTTTTTGAGGCGCCCGCATAAACCATTGGTAGCGCTACGTTTTCGAGCGCCGTGGTGCGGGGCAGCAGGTTAAAGGTTTGAAACACAAACCCTATTTCCTTGTTTCTTATTTCAGCCAATTCATCATCGGTCATATTGCTCACATCCTTTCCGTTTAGCTCATAGCTGCCGGAAGTGGGGGTGTCCAAACATCCCAAAAGGTTCATCAAAGTAGATTTTCCCGAGCCGGAAGGCCCCATCAGCGCTACATACTCACCGCGCTCAATGTCCAAATCTATTCCCTTTAATACTTTAACCACTTCGTTCCCAAGTGGAAAATCGCGAGTGATATTTCGGATTTTAATAACTAAACTCATAGACGTTTTTCAATATGCTTAATAGGACGCAAAGGTAAGCGTAGTGTTACAAAATATTCAATAAACAATAGAATCTACAGTAATCATAGTATCAATTCATCAAACCCTTATCACAAAATGCTGTTTCGGCTGCTCTTTTCTGAAAAATACCAATCCCCATTGAAAAGTATCGATGCTTACCGTTACTTTTTCATTTGCGATTATTTTCTGCCAAGCCTCAGTCATATCCTTGCTCCAGTATATATCGTCAAAAATAATGATTGAATCATTATGGATATTTTTTAAAAGGGAATTGAAATAACCGAAAGTCCTTTCCCCATTGTGGTCGCCGTCTATAAAGATTAGGTCATATTTTTCTGTCCCGAGGCTTCGGGATTCTGAAAGGAATTCACTAAATACTTCTTGATGGATTTGAATATTGTGCAGATTGAATTTCTCAAAATAATCCTGTGCTTTCCCTAATGTATTCGGGCAACCTTCCACGGTATTAATTGCTGCAAATTCATTTGAAAGTGAAAGCGCAACCGTTCCCAAACCCAGTGAAGTCCCAAGTTCCAAAACATTTTCACTGTTGAAATATTTCGCCAAGCGGAATAGTAGCCGTTGTCGCTTTTTGCGCATTCCCGCATTTTTCAAAACCGCGGAAACTTTTCTTGCGCTGCCTTTAAAAACACGCGACCCTTGACCAAAATCCTTCATTTCAACCATTGAAGTGTCACTTCGCAAAGCCTTTCGGTGCGATTTCAGAATTTCGTATTCGGAATATTTCGTTTTATTATTAAAACATTTCGTCACCAAATCATACACAAAAGGGGAGTGCACACCGTGCTTGTTTTTGGAGAGCCGAACAAATTTTATGTAACTTTTTGATTGGTGGATCACGGGGGAAGTAAAGTGTTAAGTGTTAAGTGTTAAGAGTTAAGTGTTAAGAGTTAAGAGTTAAGAGTTAAGAGTTAAGGGTTAAGTGTAGAAGCATAATTCAAATATAATTCTTTTCTTCCTTTGCGCTTTTGCAGTAAAATAGCACCACAGAGACGCAGAGAACGCAGCGTTTCCAATAAATAATAGCAATAAACAATAAAATTATCCCTCCATTTTCGCAGAAAGCTCAAACCAACGTTCTTCCTTCGCTTCAATGGAATCGATTATTTCCTGTAGTTTTATGGATTGCTTGTCAATCTCTTCGCCGTCCCAGTTTTCCGTGGCAAATTTGTTCTGAAGGGTTTCACGCTCCTTTTCCAGATTGGCAATTTCCTTTTCCAGTTTTTGATATTCCTTCTGCTCGTTATAGCTCAGTTTTGCAGGAGTACTATCCTGTTTCCAATCTTTTTTTACCTTTGGCGCTGCTTCACTGGCTTCGCGTTTTTCCTGTATGTTACTATCCTCATAAACCCTGAAATCTGTATAATTTCCTGGGAAATCTTCCACTTCGGCATTTCCTCTGAAAACAAAAAGATGATCCACAATCTTGTCCATAAAATACCTGTCATGGCTCACTACCAAAAGGCAACCGGGAAAATCCAAAAGAAAGCTTTCCAAAACATTCAGCGTAACAATATCAAGATCATTGGTAGGTTCATCGAGAATCAAAAAGTTTGGGTTTTTGATTAAAACCGTACACAAATAAAGCCGTTTGCGTTCGCCCCCGCTCAATTTTTCCACAAAATCATATTGCTTTTTTGGGTCGAATAGAAAACGTTCCAAAAGTTGCGATGCCGAGATCTGCCGACCTTTTTTCAGCGGAATATAATCGCCGTATTCGCGAATTACATCTATTACTTTTTGACCTTCCTTTATATTGATTCCGGCTTGGGTGTAATAACCGAATTGTACCGTTTCACCCACCACCACTTTCCCCGAATCGGGTTTTAATGCTCCGGTGAGAATATTCAAAAAAGTAGATTTTCCCGTTCCGTTTTTCCCAATAATTCCAACGCGTTCGCCACGATTGAAGTTATATTCAAACTTGTCCAACAAAACTTTATCCCCAAACGATTTTGATATCTTATGAAGCTCCACAACTTTGGTTCCCATCCGCTCCATATTCAGTTCCAACTGAACTTGGTGGTCATTTCGGCGCTTGCTGGCGCGATCCTTTATTTCGTGGAAATCGTCAATCCGGCTTTTACTTTTGGTGGTTCGCGCCTTGGGTTGGCGGCGCATCCATTCCAATTCTTTTTTGAAAAGCTGCTTCGCCTTCCCGGTTTCGGTAGCTTCGTTTTCTATTCTAGCCTCACGTTTTTCAAGGTAATAACTGTAATTCCCTTTATAACTGTAAAGCGTTCCCTCATCCAGTTCCACAATCTCATTGCAAACACGTTCCAGAAAGTAACGGTCGTGCGTTACCATAAACAGTGTGAAATTTTCCTTTGCAAAGAGATTTTCCAGCCACTCGATCATCTCAAGATCCAAATGGTTTGTTGGCTCATCCATTATCAACAAATCGGGAGTAGTAAGCAATGCGTTTGCCAGAGCGAGACGCTTTTTTTGTCCCCCGCTCAAACTTCCAACTTTGGCGTGTAGGTCTTCCAGTTTCAATTTGAAAAGAATCTGTTTGTAGCGCGTTTCAAAATCCCAGGCATGGTGGGCGTCCATGGCATCGAATGCTTTTTGGTATGCTTCGGAATCGTCGGGATTTTCAATCGCGTGCTCGTAATTCTCAATAATTTTGAGAATAGGATTATCTGAATCAAAAATGGTTTGTTCTACTGTTAGTTTAGGATCCAAATCGGGTTCCTGTGGCAAGTATGCAATTTTCAAACCTTTTCTGAAAACAACATTGCCCGTATCGGCCTTATCGTTTCCGGCAATTATATTTAGAAGGGAAGTTTTTCCGGTTCCGTTTTTGGCTACGAAGCCTATTTTTTGTCCCTCGTTTATTCCGAAGGAGATATTTTCAAACAAAACCCGCATCCCGAAGGACTTGGAGATATTTTCTACTGAAAGGTAGTTCACGGTTTATATTTTCGGCAAAAGTACTGCAAATGTTTAATGAATAATATGGAATGAAGAATTACTTGAATAATTCAAATTTTTAAAAACGATTCTCCTTTAAATCCTTCGCCAAACTAGCGGTTTTCAACTTTTTATTCCTAAGAATATATGCCACATCCGACGTGTTGTCCACCATCAATTGTGTATGGTAATAATTGATGTGCTCCAAAACGGCAAAGAGGTTCGCGGCAAAAGACCAAATTAAAATATCTGCATCAGCCTCATTCCAATTCACTATTAATAGCTGAACTGCAAAAATAAAGGGCATTCCCATTATTAGCAGTATATTAATTTGTTTTGTTTTTTTAAAAAACTTTAAATTTTTCACTTGCGAAAATGGCTTTCCTTCCATCCGCCATAGCTTAAGTTGCCAATATTTTTGTCCTTGGTAAAGAATTAAAATACACACCAGCATGCCATAGAGAAACCAAATACTTTTTATAAAAGGATATTGTGTAAGAAAATAGATCGCCAAAAGGGGAAATGTGAAAAAAGCGTGGAATTTCTCCAAAGGATAGTACCAGCGCAATCTTTTAATCAACTTTTCTTTGCTCATTCTTACTATTTATTGACTTTCCGCAAAGGCCTTAAAATCCTGCAAATATTTCATGGATTGCTTTTTAAAGGCCCCGGGCATCAAAAGGCCCATCAGTTTCATAAAGCCCTTAAACTGAAATTCCTGTTCGGTGCTGTACTTGGTTTTATTGCCGGACAAGGGCTCAAAACTGTTTTTCACAATATTAAAAACCCCTTTCGCTTCGTAGGTTCCTGTAAATTCCTCGGGCAGATTTTTGGCGGTTATGGTTTCTATCATTTCAATTTCCCGCTTTCCCATCTTGAATTCCAATCGGGATTTTGCACCCACTTCGCCGGGCGTTCCGCTAATGTGTTCAAAACTTTCAAGACCTTCCATCCACTTTTTCAGGTTATCAACATTGTCAAAAAGCGCAATGACCTCATCCACGGGTTTGTCTATGGTGATTGATAGGGAATATTTCATCGGTGTGATTTTTATAGTGAAACATTCAAAAATAAGTTTTTTCTTTTTAAGAAATAGAACTCCGCGTTCAATAGTTTATGGGGATATTGGTGATTTAATTCTGTTCCACATTTAATTTTAACAACAATTACCAGAAAATGTTCCTTTCCGAAAAAATGTTTCATTATTAATTACGTTACTTTATATTTGTCCATTAACAACCCTCCCCTTTATGAAGTTTACGTATCTATTGCTGTTTTTGATTGTTGCCGTATGCGCAACTTCTTGCGTTACTACCAAACAACTTACTTATTTGCAGGAAAACACCAGTAGTACCGATACTTTGGCACTTTTGCGAAAAAGACAGGAACCCTACCGACTTCAAATAAACGATCTGTTGAGTATCCGAGTAAAGGCTTTGGACCAGGAAACCGTGGGTATCTTTAACCCGATTAGCGATGCCAATCCTAATGCCACGGGAGAGGAGCGGTTGTACTATGATGGTTTTGTTGTTAATGACCACGGAAATATCCGTATCCCCAGTTTGGGCGAGATGAACGTTTTGGGATATACTGTTGATGAGGTTCGCGAACGCTTGGAGGAAATTCTGTTAAGGGATTATTTTAAGGCCGAGGCAAATGTTTTTGTTACCGTAAAATTGGCGGGAATACGCTATACCATAAATGGTGAAATAGGCAGCCCGGGCTCAAAAATTATTTACCGCGACCAAGTGAGCATTATGGAAGCCATCGCCAACAGTGGCGATATCACCCTTACGGGCGATAGGACCGATGTGGTGATTATTCGCCAATACCCTGCCGGCCAAAAGGTACACCACATAGACCTTACCCGACTGGACGCGATGAACTCGCCGTATTATTATGTAAAACCGAACGACCTAATTTTGATTAACCCACTGCCGCAAAAATCATTGGGTACGGGTACCACTGGACTGCAATCATTCACAACTATCATTTCCATTACAACGGCTTTGGTTACGACCATTTTGTTGTTTACCCGATTATAAAAAATATGAGCGAGGAATTCGAAATAAACGAAACCCATACCACCTTTGATTTTAAAGGTTTTCTATTTAGGCTTGTGCACCATTGGCCGCTGTTTTTGGTTTCTCTGATTATTGCTTTTTCCATAGCTTATTATATCAACGTCCGTAAACTACCAATTTACCAAATGGAAAATATGGTTTCCATAAAGGACGACCAAAACCCCTTTTTCACCTCTAATACCAGCCTAACCTTTAATTGGGGCGGTACTACAGATAAGGTGAATACAGCCGTTATCACCCTGCAATCCCGTTCGCATAATGAAAAAGTGGTGGAGCGCTTGCAATATTATATGGATTACCTGCGCGATGGAAAATATCAGCAGGTAAATGCATATAAGCAGACTCCCTTCTTTGTGGAAGTAGATACTACCAAAGCACAAATGCTGAATAAACAAATCAAGATTGTTTTTAAGGATTCGGTAAATTTTAACCTAAGTGTAGCCTTTAAGGAAGCAGGAAACATAAACCTTCAAAATTACAGCACTAAAGAAAGAAGCTCGAGGTTCGTGGATGCTGGCGAGTTTTCACAGGATTTCAAAATCGGCGAACCCATACGCCTTCCTTTTTTTAACGGGGTTTTAATGCCCAACCCCGAGATGATTTCGAAACCGGGAACCCCATATTACATTGTATTCCGAAATTACGATGGTATTGTAAAGAGGTATCTCGGGGTGCGTGTAGATCCAGAAAGTAAAGGTTCCTCCGTGCTTAGAATGAGGCTTACGGGCAATAACAAAGCTCAGTTGGTGGATTATTTAAATACCTCTGTTGAAGTTTTAAGCGAAGATATGCTGGAACGCAAAAACTTATTCGCTACAAAAACCATTAAGTTTATCGATAGCAGCCTTGCCATAAAATCAGCCGAACTCTCTACGGTGGAAGACGAGCTTAACCAATTCAAAAACAAAAATGCCATCTTTAATCTGGAGAGCGAAGGCTCTGAGATAAATGCTAAATTGAATGAATTGGATTTGCGAAAAGAATCCGTAAACCGTGAACTTAATTATTATAACACACTTCAGGATTATCTTATAAACCGTTCCGATTATAGAGATGTACCCGCTCCCTCAGTAGCAGGTATTTCAGAAGCTAGTGTAGTATCAGGGGTAGGAAAGATCGTTGCCCTTGCGGAAGAACGCAACAAGCTTCAGTATTCCTTTAAGGAAGGCGCCCCAATTTTTAATGATATTGACCGTCAGATTGATGCAGTCAAAACTGTATTGCTGGAAAATATTCGTTCCTCAAAAAGCTTAAAAAACCAGGAACTTACTTCCATCAACCGCGATATTGGGAGATATGAAGGAGAGATACGAAAACTTCCAAAGGAGCAACAGGATCTATTGAACATTGAGCGCCGCTATAATCTGAGCCAAGGAACATACAACCTGTTTTTGGCCAAACGCAGTGAAGCAGGCCTAGTAAAGGCTGCCAATGTAAGCGATGTGATGGTGATAGATTCCGCAAAGGATACAGGTGGCGGACAAATTGGCCCCAATACCCAGTTAAATTATATGATGGCTGGCCTACTTGGATTATTCTTTCCCTTGGTCTTTGTATTCTTACGCGTATTCTTTGATACCAAAATAAGCAACGTAAAGGATCTGGAACGGATTACTTCCATTCCACTTTTGGGCATTATAGGGAAAAGCCCAATTGACAGCAACTTGGTAGTTCTTACCAAGCCAAAATCGGCTATGGCCGAAGCCTTTAGGGCCCTGCGGTCAAGCTTGCAGTTCATATATAAAAAGCAGGGCATAAAAGGAGCCAAAACAGTATTGGTAACCAGTTCCGTCAGTGGGGAAGGAAAAACGTTCTGCTCGATAAATCTTGCTTCGGTATTTGCACTAAGTGAAAAAAATACGGTTTTAGTGGGGCTTGACCTTAGAAAGCCTAAGATTTTTGGAGATTTCAATATCAACAATGATGTGGGAGTAGTGAATTTTCTCATAGATGAAGCAGATATTGACACCGTAATTCAAAAAACCGAAATAGCGCATTTGGATGTAATCCCTTCTGGACCAATACCCCCAAACCCCTCCGAATTATTGATCAGTGAAAAATTGGATAATTTGATTGATGCTCTCAAGGAGCGCTATGATTATATTATTCTGGATTCCCCGCCATTGGGTCTTGTTTCCGATTCGTTGGAACTTATGAAACACGTTGACGCCACGCTTTATATGGCCCGTTTCAATTATACCCATAAAAATATGTTCACTTTTGTTAACGAAAAATACAAGACCGGCGAAGTTAAACATATTAGCATTGTCTTGAATGGCTATGTTGAAAAAGCAGGAAAAGGCTACGGTTATGGTTACGGCTATGGGTACGGCTATGGTTACGGCTACGGTACCTATGGCAATTACGGCAACGGATATCACGAACACATAAAACCCCCTACACTTTGGGATAGGGCAAAAAGGATTTTTAGAAGAAAGTAACATCTCCCCCAAACCCCCTCTTCAAAGAGGGGGCTTTTTAATTCTTCCGACAAATAAAATTCTGATTGACATCCCCCTAAATCCCCCTTCAAAGGGTGACTTTTGATGCTTATAACAAAACATGATTTATTTCCGAAACTGACCCCTCCCTTCGAAGGGAGGCGGGGGAGGGATGTTCTTTAGAGTAGAATTTTCTTTTTAATTAAAATTCTGATTGACATCCCCCTAAATCCCCCT
>TARA_R110000823_G_scaffold132777_7_pt1 | contig 44170 bp, 32 predicted proteins | sample TARA_R110000823 | Tara Oceans TARA_R110000823 (sample SAMEA4397722) | marine metagenome | biome: Polar Biome; feature: [DCM] deep chlorophyll maximum layer (ENVO:01000326); material: water (ENVO:00002006), including particulate matter (ENVO:01000060) such as... | depth 20 m | reverse complement strand
CCCGCGGGTTACCCGCCGCGGCGAAGAAGCGTTCAAGATACTCTTTCCAGCTCAGGTTCTCGTCACCCACCAGATAGCCGTGCCCTCCCCGCCCGTGCGTCAGCGCGCCCGCTATCGCCTCGGACATGGAACGACTGCTGATGTGGTTGACGCCGCCCTCTGGCGCCACCAGCGGTACTCCCTCCAGCCTGCCGCAGGCATAGTGCACCAGCGCCTCGAGATGCGGCAGCGCCAGGCCGGGCAAACTGCCCAGAATAAACGGCGCGTTCAGGCTGCACACATTGAATGTCGAACTGTTGAGCGCGCGCACCGCGGTATCCGCCAGATGGCGCGAGCCGACATAGGCGCTGCTGGCGATTTTGTCCGGAGCTACCTGCGGGTAGTAAGTACCGATATACACAGCGCGCCCGATGCCGGCGGATTTGGCCGCCGCAAAAAATGCAGGAATAGCCTCGGCATTCGCGCGCTGGAAAAAGCGTGCTTCATCCTCGCCGGGAGGCAGCAGGCGAATATCCGCCCCCGCCGCAAACACCAGGGCCTCAAAGCCTTCCAGCGCGGAAGCAGGTAGCGTGTCTTCGATGTAGTTGGCGGCTATATGCTCGAAATCCGCCAGCGAAGGCAGTTGCGGAGCGGAACGCGACATGAGGGTGACCGCATGGCCCAGCGAGCGCAGGTGCAATGCGGCGTGCGCTCCGGTCAGGCCGGTGCCGCCCACAATCAGTATTTTCATGCCGGTCTCTCCAGTTTCATCACTGTACGCGAGTGGCGCAAAAGAACGCTGCCTACGCGATCCCCAGCAGATCGTCGCGCTGGCCCATCACCACCTCCGCGCAGTAGCCGAAATCCACCGGCACATTCTGCCCGCTGACAAAACCCGCCAGCGCGCTATTGAGCAGCACCAGCGGCTGACCCATCTCGGCTCCGCTGGCATAGCGTCCATTGGACGGGAGGAACAGCTCTACCGCATCATCGGGTATCTTGCCTTCACCTTTCAGTATCTGCATGAAGCCACTCTCGGTCGGCGAGGGCGAGATACAGTTGATGCGAATGCCGCGGATGGCGAGTTCCTTTGCCATGCTCATGGTATACACAATGATGCACTGCTTGGAGAACCCATAACCATCGGGCACCTGGGCGGCATGCTCCTGCAGCCAGCTCGCCGCCGTGGCAAGCCTGTTATCAAGGGCCAGAAATTCGCGTACGCGATCCAGATTGCCCTTCCAGCCCATACCCGCCGTGGAGGCGATGGAGGCGATAGCTGCGCCTTCCTGCATGCGCGGCAACAAGGCCTCCGTGAGATAGCGCAGCCCGCTGAAATTGATCAGCACGGTGTCGGCCGCGGCAAAAGGCGGGCTGGGCACGCCGGCGCAATTGAATAGCGCATGCACTTCGCCGGGCAGTTGTTCAATCGCCCCGTCGAGCGCAGCGGCATCCTGCATATCCACCTTGATGGCCTGCTCAACCGCCACGGAGACGGGAGCAACATCCAGGGCATGCACCCGCGCGCCCAGATCCACCAGCAGTTGCGCGGCGGCAGCGCCCATTCCCGAGGCCGCGCCGGTAACCACCACGTTTTTCCCTTCGTAGCCGAGTACATTCTGCATGCTTGCTGATCCTGTAGTTTGAAAACAATAGTGTTAGAAAAATAGTGTGAAGACGATTCTAGAAGATGGATTTGGGCGTCAGTTTGTTGGGCCGGATTTCCAGCAGGTCAACGGCCACACCCGCGGGTTGCGCAAGGCTGTAGCGCACCGCCTCGCCCACCTGGGCCACATCCATGCCCATATCCATATAGGTGCCCACGTCCTTCCAGCCGGCGATGGCGGCGCCGAAACGTTCCGGATCCCAGTCGTCGGCAAAGCTGGTGAAGGCACCCCCGGGGCGCACGCACGTCACGCCGATACCATCGGTCTGTACTTCCACGCGCAAATCCCGTGTGAAGCGCTCCACCGCCGCTTTCGTCGCCGCATAGATGGACAGGTGCACGATCTCATCGTAGTGCCACGCCGATGCGGAAGAAATATTCACGATGCGTGGATTGTCGCCACCGCGCAACAGCGGTATCGCCACCTGGCAGGCGAACACCGTGCCGAGGAAGTTGGTGTTGACCTGGGTCAGCACCTCCTGCTCATCGAGGTGCTCGATGCGGTTGGGGCGCGCCATGCCGGCATTGTTTACCAGGCCATCCAGGCGCCCGAAATGCGTTGCCGCCTGGGTGAACGCCTCTTCAACCTGCGCTTTCACGCCCATATCCGCAGTGACGGCGAATGCCCGTTCGCCGGCATCCAGTTCCGCCAGCGCCGCGTCGAGACCCTCGCGCTGGCGGCTGACCAGCGCGACCCGGGCGCCGCTGTCGAGCAGCGCGCGCGCAATGGCCAGCCCAAAACCGCGCGATGCGCCGGTAACCAGATAGACGCGTTCTGCGAGTTCAATACTCATACGGCGATGGCAATCGTTTTGGTTTCGAGATACTCCTCAAAGCCTTCCGGACCCATCTCGCGTCCGATACCACTTTGCCGGTAACCGCCAAAGGGTGCATCCGCGCCGTAGTAGATGCCGCCGTTAACGGCCACTGTACCGGTGCGTATGCGCCTGGCAACCGCCAGCGCCCGCGCCTCGTCGGCAGACCATACCCCGCCGGAGAGGCCGTAATCGGAATCGTTTGCGATACGCACGGCATCGTCGTCATCGTCGAAGGGAATCACCACCAGCACCGGCCCGAAGATCTCCTCCCGTGCAATTGTCATGTCGTTGGTCACATCGGTAAAAATGGTCGGCTCCACGTAATAGCCCTTTTCCAGGCGCTCGGGCACGCCACCGCCCATGAGCAGACGTGCGCCCTCGGCCTTGCCCTGCTCGATATAGGCCAAAACGCGCTCGCGCTGACGCGCGTTGATCAACGGCCCCATGATCTGGCTCTCGGAAGACGGATCGCCGTAATCGATAAAGCCGAAAAACGTGGGCAGTTTTTCCTCCACCTCGGCCATGCGCGAACGCGGCACCAGCAGGCGCGTGAGGATGGCGCAGCCCTGCCCCGCGTGAAAACACACGCCCAGGCAGCTCAGCAGTGCGCTGTCGAGGTTCGCATCGTCCAGCAGGATATTGGCCGATTTGCCACCGAGTTCCAGAAACACTTTTTTTACCGTGTCCGCGGCGCGCTGCATGATGTGCTTGCCCACGGCGGTAGAGCCGGTAAACGACACCATATCGACGCGCGGATCACCCACCAGTTGATCGCCCACGGTACGCGGGTCTTCCGAGGTGATCACGTTGAACACGCCGGGGGGAATATCGGTGTGCTCCTTGACCACGCGCCCCAGCATGGTGGCCGACCAGGGCGTATCCGGGGCGGCCTTCAACACCACGGTACAGCCTGCGGCGAGGGCCGGAATGCACTTGGCGAGGTTGATTTGCAGCGGCACGTTCCAGGGTGTGACACAGGCCACCACGCCTATCGCCTCCTTCTCCACCAGACGCCGGCTCTTGATACCCATTTTCTCCGACAGACCCGCATCCCTGCTCCACTGGAACCCGGGGAGCTCCTCCAGGGTGTAATCGATAAAGCCGATTGGCAGGGAACACTGGGGGCCCATGTCGCCGCAGATGGCCAGCGGTGCGCCGGTTTCCGCCGCAATCTGTTCCTTGAATTCCTGTTCCACACTGCGCAGGCCGTCGCGCAGTTGCGTCAGGCAGTGCAGCCTGAAACTGTGATTGGTTGCCCAGTCGGTCTCATCGAAGGCGCGTCTGGCGGCCGCGATGGCGCGCTCCATATCCTCGGGGCCGGCATCCGCCGCCTCGCCGATCACGGCTTCCGTTGCCGGGCTGATATTGGGATAGGTTTTGCCGGAGGCGGCCGCCACCAGTTCGCCATCAATAAAAAGGCGTGTTTCCGGGTTCATCATTGGCTCCTTATTGTGCCGGGGGGCGCGATTCATCGCGCGCGAGGAATACATCTTCTATACGGTCGCGGATGAACTCCGCGGTAGGCATTACCACGCCCATCCTGGCCGCGGTTTCAAGGGCACACTCCAGATCCTTGCGCGCGAGCGTGCCGAATCCGCCGAAGAACTCCATCATCTGCTCATCCGTGCAACCCGGCGCCAGCGCATTGCGATTGCTGACAAACTGGTGCATCTGGGAATTGACGACGCCGTTGGCCAGCCCCACTTCGCGTATCACTTCCAGCGACAGGCCACAGGCATCCGCCAGCCGCGCCGCCTCCGCGAGGGCAACGAACTCCGTGTACTGGATATAGTTGTTGCAGAGCTTGAGCGCAATGCCGGCACCGAGCGGGCCCGCGTGTACAATTTTCTCTGATGAAGTCTGCAACACCGGAGAGATGCTCACCACATCCGCTGCCTCGCCCCCCACCATGTAGCAGAGTGTTCCCTCCTCGGCCTTGCCGGCGCCTCCGGTCATCGGTGCATCCAGCAACCTGAGGCCCGCCTCGCGCGCCAGGGCAGCCCATTGCAACAGGTTCGCCTGGGTCACCGTGCTGTGTATGAGGATCGTCGCACCACTGCGCGCGTTGGCCAGCAAACCCTCCTCTCCCAGCAGAATGCTCTCTACCTGCGCATCATCGCGCACACAGATGCCGATACAGTCACACTGCCCGGCGAGCTCCGCAATCGAGCCGCAGGCGGTGGCCCCCGCCGCGACCAGTTCATCCAGCGCGGCCTGCACCAGATCGAACACAAAGACCTCAAAGGCGTCACACACCAGGTGTTTCGCCATGGGCCGGCCGATATCCCCCAGACCCACAAAACCGATATTGCGCTTGGCACTCATTCTCGCTACCCGTGAATTATTGTTGCTATTTCTCGCTCTCGGGCCTGCGGCCCACTTTTTTATATAGGCCGGCAGTGTAGACGGCCCTGAAACAATATGTCAACTATCATTGACTATTCGTCAACCTGCCTTTACTATTTGCCCATGAGTAGCTCCCAGCAACCCATGAAGCGTACTGCGTCCCCGTGGGACGACTACCGCGACAACCTCTCGCGCCACCTCATCGGCATAGCGCGCTATCTGCAATTGCGCATGATGAACACCCTGATGCAGGAGTGCGGCCACAGCGAGCTGCGCCTCGGTTTCGCCCCCTATATCACGCTGATCGGCTACCACGGACGGCGGCTTTCCGAACTGGCAGAAGTGCTGGGCATCTCGCGCCAGGCTTGCAACCAGACAGTGCGCCAACTGGAACAGGCCGGCTATGTAATCAGCGAAGTCGACCCCGCGGACGGTCGCGCCAAGCAACTGGTGCTCAGCCCGCGAGGACGCCAGCTTCGCCGCGATGGGGTGCGCATCCTGCGCAAGCTGGACGCGCAATTCACCCTGCTGGCAGGGCCGGCTGCGGCAGAAGACGCCGCCCGCAGCCTCGGAAAGATCTACCACAAACTCTCACTCGGGCTCCAGGCCGGCGATGAACCGCGGCTGCTTTACGCCGGTATGGGCGGTCTGTTGCCGCGACTATCGGATTACACGCTACACCGGCTGATGCAACTCACCCGCGAGCGCGGACATCCGCACCTCAAGCTTTCCCACGGACAGGTGCTCACACTGATCGGACCGGGAGGCGGCCGCATACAACAGATGGCGGCGATCCAGGATGTGAGCAAGCAGGCAATCAGCGCCATCGCCACGGAACTTGAGGCGCTGGGCTATCTGGTACGGGAAACCGATACGACAGATGCCCGCCAGGTGCTGCTGCACTTCACCGCACTGGGCGAGAAACTGATCGCCGATTCGGTTGCCAGCGTGGGCGAGCTCGAGGCGGAATTCAGCGCAATCATCGGCAAGGCAGCGCTGGTCAGGCTGCGCTCAACCCTGCTCTCGCTGTACCACGGGCTGCATCTCGAGCGCGGTGTATTTGAACACGGCAATGACAAAGACATTCATCAACTTGCAGAGCAGTTAAAGAAGCAGCTGGGAGAAGATGCCAGCCAGACACTTGCCCGACTCCTGTTAAACCCGTCTCAGTAATTGAGGTAGAAAGTATGACCAATGAATTTTTAAGCGCGCTGTGGGCCAATTACAATATCGTGGCCTCCCTCGCTGCACTGGCGCTCATCGCGGCCATCACGAAAGCGGGTAAATGGCTTATTTTCAAGCACCCTGCCCTGGCGGAGATGCGGCGCATCAACCGCGACGAGGACAAGCTCAAGTGGAAGAAAGAAAAATACCCGCCCATGATCCGCTCAAGCCAGCGCGTGGGCCTGTATTGCAACGTCACTTTCTTCCTGCTGCTGTTGCCTTTTTGCATCACGTTTGAGTTGTCGGCGTGGTGGAAGATCCTGCTGGACATGGTCGTCATCCTGATGGTGTATGACTTCTTTTACTACCTCGCCCACCGTTTCTGGTTCCACGGCAACGGTTCCATGCGCCAGGTGCACGCGGTACATCACCAGGCCCGCAGCCCCACGTACCTCGACGCTCACTACGTGCACCCCAAGGAAACCTTCGTCGGTCTCGGTGGTTTCATGGCGACCGTTGTCGCGCTGTCCGTCATTATGGGTCCGTTCAACATCATTACGATCGTCACCACGTTTGTGCTGTATTACCAGCTCAATCAGATCAATCACACCTATGTGAATCTGCCCTACTTCCCGTTCAAAACCCTGAGCTGGATTACCGCAAAGCACCATGTACACCACGAGAACATGCACAAGGGTAACTACGCGACCATCACCCTGCTGTATGACAAACTGTTTGGCACGCTGGACTGAAACCGGGAATCTCCACTATGAATGATGCAGAACGCCGCGCACTGGGCGAAGAAAAAATCAAGGACGTATACGCGGGCGATGTCGTTGTGCCGCCCGAGGGCTACGCCTTCACGGACATCATGCTGAAACAGCTGTTTGCCGAGTTGTGGACGCGCGAGACACTGTCCATGCGCGACAAGCGCATCCTGTTGCTGGGCATCATCGCCGAGAAAGGCGAGCCGATGACCTTCAAGATCCAGGTCAAGGCATCCCTCAAGCGGGGCGAGATCAACCCTGCCGAGGCGCGCGAGTTCCTGCTATTCATCGCCCAGTACGCCGGCTACCCGAGGGCCGCCTCGATGCTGGGCCCGGTGGAAGAAGCGATTGCGGAGTTTGAGAAAGAGCAGGCGGCAAGCTGAGCCGCCATAAAAAAAGCCCCGGCAGTTCAGGCTGCCGGGGCTTTTTTGCGCGCGCTGCTTTGCGCGCGCTGCGCCGTCTCAGGCGGCTTTTTCTGTCTTCTTCACTTCCGGATCAAAGGTGATGCGCATGCTCTTGATGCCGTTCACCAGGTTTGAGCGCGTATAGCGAATCTCTTCCACCAGTCTCGGGTTGCGCATGCGCGGGATGATCTCCTCGAACATAACCTTCACCTCGAGACGCGCGAGGTGCGTGCCCAGACAGAAGTGCTGGCCGACGCCGAATGCGCGGTGTTCGTTGTACAGGTTTGGCATGCGCTCGGGGCGCGTGACGTCGAACTTCATGGCGTCATCACCGAAGATCGATTCGTCGTGATTCACCGTGTGGTAATGCAGAATGATCTTGTCGCCCTTCTTGATCATCTTGCCACCCACCTCGGTATCTTCCATGCACTGTCGGCGCATCATGATAAACGCGGTGTTGTAGCGGATCATTTCCTCGGTGGCGCCGGCGATCTTGTCCGGGTTGTCCACCAGGTACTGGAGTTGATCGGGGTTTTCCATCAGCAGGCGCATGCCGTGGCTGGTGATCGTGCGGGTCGATTCGTTGCCGGCTGCAATCAGTAGCAGAAAGAACCACACGAACTCATCATCCGTGAGCCCGTCCACGCCGCCATGTCCGCGCAGCAATGCGCCAACAATGTTCTCTTCGGGGTTTTCCTTGTGCATTTCGGCCAGCTTCATGGCGTAGTTGATAACATGCACCGAGGCCATTTCAGCGACATCCCGATCCGCCGCCATTTCCGAATCCTGATTGAACATCATGGCGTTGGTCCACTCGAAGAAGTCCTTGCGATCTTCAGCCGGCACACCGCAAAGCTCCAGAATCGCCAGCAGGGGGAGTTCCGCCGCCACTTCTTCGACAAACTCGCACTCGCCGCGCGAGGCCACGCGATCCACAATGTTCCTGGCGTGCTGGCGAAAGCGCTCTTCATAGGAACCCACGGCACCCGGGGTAAATGCCGCGCGCACGATCTTGCGGTATTTGAGCTGCCGCGGGGGATCCATATTGATAATCATCTGGCTGTGGATGTTCTCGATCTCCTCGGGGTCGTATTCCTCTGCCAGCGCGGTGCCTGCTTCGCTGGAAAACAGCTCCGGGCGCTTGGAGATAAAGTCGATTTCATCGCGCCCCGTCACCAGCCAGTAAGGTACGCCCTGATAGGAATCGTCCATGTAGTGAATGGGGCCGGATTCCCTGATCTCACGCAGCACATCGTAGGGCATGCCTTCGGCATAGGTTTCCGGATCGATCATGTTGGGGAAATTGGCGAACGGGCATTGGCTCATAATGGGTCTCCAGATTGGCCGCATTTCGGTGGACTATAGACTAATAGGTGTTAGTTATCAAGCCTTCGACGACGCTCAGGAACGTATCAGATAGAGGGTTTCGGCCAGCCCCCGACGGTCGATTATCAGCATCCCGGCGCCATATACCGCTACCCCCAGCAAAATCTGCGCTCCCAGGTGCAGCCAGCCACCGGACGCGCCCGGCAGCCAGGGTGCCAGCTGCATAACCAGTACCAGCATACCCAGCGCAGCGATCAGCGGGCGCAGCAATGCGGAGGCGTAGGTTGCGAGCCCTATCTCCACCTGACGACAGCTGCGCCACGCGGTGACAACAAACACCAGCGGATACATGCCGAGCCAGGCCATGGCCAGGCCGAGCATGCCCCAGCGCGCGCCAACATAGAACGCCAGGGGCATCAGCAGCGCAGCCAGCAGGTAATTGCTCGCGCTGATGCGCGGCCTGCCCATCCCCCACAGCAGTGGCGGAAAGACGTTGCCGAGCAGTCGCAGGGGCATCGCCAGCGCCAGCAGTTGCAGCAACGGCGCGGCAGGCAGCCACTTTTCGCCCAGCAACACCGCGACAATTGAATCGGCGGTGGCTGCCATGCCGAAAAACACCGGAAACGCGGCAATGCCAAGCATGCGCGTGGATGTCAGCAGGTATTCGCGCACTTTCTCCAGGCTGCTGTGGGAATGCGCATGGGAAAACGCCGGGAAGGCGATGGCGTTCAGCAAACCGGTGATTTTCTGTATCGGCAGGGAGGCGATCTGGCTGGCCACGGCGTAGTAGCCGAGCGCCTGGTTGCCGAGCAGCTTGCCGCCGATGAACTTGTCCGATTCGCTGAACACGTACCACAGGCTGCGGTCACTCACCACAAAACCACCGAAGGCGAAATGTCTGCGCATGCCACCGAAATTGAAACTGGGCCACACCTGGCAGGGGCAGATCAGATTGAAGCCGATGACGCGCGTGGTGGTATTGGCCAGCATGCCCCACACCAGCGCCCAGACGCCGTAACCCAGCATCGCCAGGCTCAGGGTCGTGAGGCTGCCGATGACCAGAGTGACCAGATCCACCACCGAGCGCCCGGCGAAACTGATTTCCCGCTCGAGACGCGCAAGCGGCAGCGTCTCGAAAATCAGCAACGGAAACTGCAGGGCCAGCACCTGCAGTATAGGCGCGAGGCCGGGTTCCCCGTAGAAGCCGGCGGCGGCGTCCGCACCCAGAAACAGCAGTGCGAACCATCCCAGGTTGGCCAGCACAATAACGCCGAAGATCTGTCGCGTGACGGATCTCGGCAGATCCCTGCTCTGCACCAGCACCGCGTCCAGGCCCACGGTATTCACCAGAAATGCAAAGGACACCAGCACCACGCCCATTGCCATCAGGCCGTAGTCGACAGGCGACAGCAACCGAATGACCAGGAGGGTAATCACCCAGGAGATCGCCTGGCCGAGCAGGCGTGCGCTGGCGCTCCAGCGCAGGGCCTTCATCACCCGGCTGCGGATATCCACGCTCAGGTGCGCGGCTCGGGAGTTCGGGGGTAACCGAGTTCAGTGAGTACCGCGGCAACCTCGTCCAGCGCGGCCGGGTCGTCGATGGTCGCCGGCATTGTCCAGGGTTCGCCATCGGCAATGTGGCGCAGCGTCCCGCGCAGGATCTTTCCCGAACGGGTTTTTGGCAGGCGCGGCACGACAGCACACAGCTTGAACGCGGCCACCGGGCCAATTTGCTGGCGCACGCGCGCGATGGCACGCTTTGCGGCTTCTTCGTGAGACAGCACGGTACCGGCATTCAGCACCAGCAGGCCCAGCGGAAGCTGCCCCTTGAGTGGATCGCCAACCCCGAGTACCGCGCATTCGGCAATTTCATCGTCGTCTGCCAGTACCTCTTCGATAGCGCCGGTGGAAAGGCGGTGACCGGCAACATTGATCACATCGTCGGTGCGCGCCATCACGTACACGTAGCCGTTGTCGTCGATATAGCCCGCATCACCCGTTGCGTAGAAGCCCTCGAAGCTCTCGAAGTATGCCGACACATAGCGCTCGGGAGCGTTCCACAGCGTGGTGAACGTGCCGGGAGGCAGAGGGTTGCGGATAACCAGGGAACCTATGTCGCCCGCGGCCACCGGGCGACCGCGTTCGTCGAGAACCCGCACATCGTAGCCCGGTACCGGCTTCGCCGGCGAGCCTGGCACCACGGGCAATTGTTCAATGCCGAGGCAGTTGGCACAGATGGGCCATCCGGTTTCCGTCTGCCACCAGTGATCGATCACCGGCACACCGAGTTTATCCTGCGCCCACTCAAGCGTGTGCGGATCGCAGCGCTCTCCGGCCAGGAACAGGGCGCGCAGGCTGGAAACATCATGCCGTTCGAGGAATTCGCCCTGCGGGTCTTCCTTCTTGATCGCGCGAAACGCCGTGGGGGCAGTAAACAGCACCCGCACCCCGTGCTCCGCAATCACCCGCCAGAAAGCGCCCGGGTCTGGCGTGCCGACGGGCTTGCCCTCGTAGAGCACGCTGGTGCAGCCGGCAAACAGCGGTCCGTACACGATGTAGGAATGTCCCACCACCCAGCCCACATCGGAGGCCGCCCAGTACACATCCCCCGCGCCTACATTGTAGATATTGGACATGCTCCACTTCAGCGCCACGATGCTGCCACCGGTATCGCGCACAACGCCTTTCGGCTGCCCCGTGGTGCCCGAAGTGTAAAGGATGTAAAGCGGGTCATTCGCGGCTACCGGCACGCACTCGGCGGGCGCGGCCTGCGCCATGGCGGCATCCCAGTCGACATCGCGGCCCGGCACCAGTGCACAGGGCTGCATGGGTCGCGTGAGAATGAGGCAACGCTCGGGCGCATGCTGCGCCAGTATCAGGGCCTGTTCGAGCAGCGGCATATAGGCAACCACCCCGCCCGGCTCCACGCCACAGGTGGCGGCGATCACCAGCTTCGGCGTGGCGTCGTCGATACGTACCGCGAGTTCGCGGCTGGCGAAACCGCCAAACACCACCGAGTGCACCGCGCCGATGCGCGCGCAGGCGAGCATCGCTATCACGGCTTCCGGCACCATGGGCATGTAGATCAGTACCCGGTCGCCCTTCCCTACGCCCGACTCAGCCAGCACGCCGGCGCACAGCGCAACCGCCTCCAGCAGCTCTGCATAGGTATAGCTGCGCTTGCTGTCGGTAACCGGGCTGTCGTAGATCAGCGCCGGCTGCTCGCCGCGTCCGGCCTCCACGTGCACATCCAGTGCGTTGTAACAGGCATTGGTTACACCATCGGGGTACCAGCGATAGAAAGGCGGGTCGCTGTCGTCGAGCACTACCGCCGGCTGCGTATACCAGTGGATATCTGCGGCGGCTTCGCGCCAGAGTGCGTGTGTGTCCATGCGGCTCAGTCCGAATCATCAGGCCCCGGGTGGAGCATGGCTGCAGGCCCGATCATACCGAAAAAATCCTGCAACGGGGCCGCCTGTATCAGGCGACACCCGCCGCCGGGCAATGGACGAACAATCAGAGCTGGGGAATTTCCGCCAGATCGATCGGCAGCTCCGCGCGGCCGATGCGCTTCGCGCGCTCGCTCAGCGTTGCCTCGGCTTCTTCCACGCGTATCATAATGACGAAGCGCTGCTCGAGAATTCCCTGCAGGCAATAGCGCGCAAGTTCATCCAGATCCTGGAACTCGAGCTGCATGCCGGCGGCCTCGGCGGCGACCTTGAAATCCTGCACCGTGGGCACCGGGTCGTAGGCTCGCTCGCGCGCGAGGTCGCTCGGGCGATTGCGGTCCGTGGTCCAGATGCCGGTATCGAGCAATCCACCAGAGGGATAGAACACCGAGGCGGCAAGCTTTGTGCCCTCGCTTTGCAGTTGCGCCGCCAGGCATTCGCTGATGCACGATACAGCCGCTTTGCTGGAGGCATACACAGACTGGTAAGGCAGGGGTGAAATGCCACCGTCGCCGGACGAGGTGTTGATAATGTGCCCCTCCTCGCCACCTGCGAGCATGCGCGGCACGAAGGCCTGGATACCATGAATCACACCGTGCACGTTCACACCGTGTACCCACTTCCAGTCATTCACCGTGGTTTCCCAGACGTTGGCGGACGGCGCGGCCACGCCGGCGTTGTTGAACAGCAGGTGGCATGCGCCGAAACGCTCGTACACCGCATCGGCCAACGCGTTGACCGAGTCGGGGCTGGACACATCGGTAACCACGCCCATCACCTCACCCGCACTGCTGAACTCGTTCAGCACTTTGTCCAGCGCGCTCTGTTCAACGTCGCCGACAACCACTTTCGCGCCGGCGGCGAGCAATTCCTTCACCAGTGACCGGCCGATACCACTCGCACCGCCCGTTACCACGGCCACCTTGTCTTTAAAGTCCTGCATTTATACGTCCTTATGATTGGATTGCGGGGCCGTGTTATGCCACAGATCGCCGGACGACTCCACCCCGGAGCTACATCTATCCCCCTGACCACCCCGCCCAGACCACAAAGTTGTCCTGGGCGAGGGATCAGAGGGCTTACTTCCTCCCGACGCCGGCGCATGCAGCGCTCCAGTCAGACGTTCAACACGGCCTGCGTGGGCTTGCGGGCGTGGTCGATAAGGCGGGCGGGCCCAGGTGGCGCGCTGCCGTGGCGCTTTATCTGTGATTAGTGTTGACGTAGGATCACTGGTCGAACGGACTTCTCCTATTCCTCCTTCGCGGAGCACCGCGTGATAGCAAAAATCGACATCGAGGTTCGCGGTCAGGGCCTGCATGCCATCACCGAACAGGTGCGGCCGGTGGTTGCGCGCTGCGACACAAAAGAGGGACTGTGCACACTGTTCCTGCGCCACACATCGGCCAGTCTGCTTATTCAGGAAAACTATGACGACAGCGCGCGCGTGGATCTCGAGAACTGGCTGAACCGGCTGGTTCCCGAGAATGATCCGCTGTATACGCACACGCTGGAAGGCCCCGATGACATGCCCGCGCACATCAAGTCTGCACTTACCGCCACCCAGCTCAGCATTCCCTTTGAGCAGGGTCGCCTGCTGTTGGGCACCTGGCAGGGCATCTATCTCTGGGAACATCGCCGCGCCCCGGGCAGGCGCCAGTTGGTGATCCATCTATGAGTTCCGCCAGCAGCTTGCTGAGCGCAGATCAGCACAGCGCGTTGGCGGCGGCGCTGCGCGAATGCCTCCCCGAAGAGGGGTTGATAGAAGATACCGAGTCGCAGCGACCCTTCGAATGTGACGCGCTGACAACCTACCGCGAGTTGCCGCTGCTGGTAGCGCTGCCCGAGACAACTGCACAGGTTCAGGAGGTTTTGCGCCTGTGCCACGCGTTCGATGTGCCGGTAGTGCCGCGCGGCGCAGCCACCGGCCTCTGCGCCGGCGCCATGCCGCATCCTGAAGGCGTGCTGCTGAGCCTGACAAAGCTCGACCGGATACTGGAGGTGGATCCACTGGCGCGTTTTGCCCGCGTGCAGCCGGGCGTTGCCAACCTGTCGATTAGCCGGGCGGCAGCGGAGCATGGACTTTACTACGCACCGGACCCCTCTTCACAGATTGCGTGCAGCATCGGCGGCAACGTGGCATCCAATTCCGGCGGCGTGCACTGCCTCAAATATGGTCTCACCGTGCACAACCTGTTAGCAATGACCGTACTCACCGTGGAAGGTGAGGCGTTGCACCTCGGCGGGCTGGCGCTCGACAGCCCGGGCTACGACCTCATGGCACTGCTCACGGGTTCGGAGGGGTTGCTCGGCGTGGTGACCGAAATCACCGTGCGCCTGCTGCCCACACCGCCCAGGGCACGCGTGGTGCTGGCGGGCTTCGCCAGCATTGCGGCGGCGGGGGATGCGGTTGCCGCCATCATCGCCTCCGGCATTACCCCGGCCGGCCTGGAAATGATGGACCGCCTCGCAATTCGCGCGGCCGAGGATTTCTGCCATGCCGGCTACCCACGCGAGGCCGAGGCCATTCTGCTGTGCGAGGTGGACGGCACGGCGGAAGAAGTCGAACAGCATATCGGCGAACTCAGCGCGATACTGGCCGCCGCGGGGGCAAGCTCGTTACAGGTGTCGCGCGATGAAGCGGAGCGCGCGCTGCTGTGGCAGGGCCGGAAATCGGCGTTTCCGGCCGTGGGGCGCCTCGCGCCCGACTATTACTGCATGGACGGCACGATTCCGCGCAGCCAGATTTCACGGGTACTCGGCGAAATCAGCGCGCTATCAAAGGAGTACGGGCTGCCGGTGGCGAACGTTTTCCACGCCGGGGATGGCAACTTGCATCCGCTGATCCTGTTCGACGCCGGCAACCCCCGGGAGCTGCACAAGGCGGAGGAATTCGGCGGCAGGATTCTGGATCTTTCCGTGGCGGCCGGGGGCTGCATTACCGGCGAGCACGGCGTCGGCGTGGAGAAGCTGCGCAAAATGCCCAGCCAGTTCAGCCCGGCAGAGCTGGCGCAGTTTGAGGAAATCAAACACGCCTTTGATCCGCGCCTTAACCTGAACCCCGGCAAGGGGATTCCCATTCTCAAGCGCTGCCAGGAGTATCGCGCGCTACCGCTGCGGCACGCGCATGTGTGAGAGCGCGGCCGCGGATGCGGACCACACCGAGGCGATCATCGCCGCGCTGGTGGAGGCACGGGAAACACAACAGGCGCTGTATATCCGCGGCGGGAACAGCAAGCGCCATATGCTGGGCCGGGACTGCAACGCCAACACGCTCGATGTGTCGCCACACCGCGGGATTGTGGATTATCAACCCGCCGAACTGGTCATTACCGCGCGTGCCGGCACGCCGCTGGCAGAGCTGCAAGCGGCACTGGCGGAACAGCGCCAGATGCTGCCCAGCGAGCCGCCGGATTTCGGCGGGCACGCCACGCTCGGAGGCACGCTCGCCAGCAACATGTCTGGGCCTGCGCGACCCTGGCGTGGCGCCACACGCGACAGCACGCTGGGCGTGAAACTGGTGAATGGCAACGCCGAGCTACTCAGCTTCGGCGGTAGGGTCATGAAAAATGTGGCCGGTTACGATGTATCGCGCCTGCAGGCAGGCGCCCTGGGCACGCTGGGGGTGCTCTGCGAAGTTACCCTGCGCGTGGTGCCGCAGCCCGAGTACAGCGTGACCCTGGCCTATGAGTTGCCGGCGGCGGAGGCACTTGCGCGCATGCTCGAAGCCGCTGCACAGGCCGCACCCCTGAGCGGGGCCTGCTGGATTGCGGGCAAGCTCTACCTGCGCCTGTCGGGCGCCGCCAGCGCCGTGCGCAGCACCGCGTCTCGCTGGGGCGGCGAACAGCTCAGCGACGCCGCGGCGCCCTGGGCCTCCCTGCGGGAAATGACCCATCCGTTTTTTGCCGGCGAGTCGCCACTGTGGCGTCTGTCCATGAACTGCGCCGCGCCACTGGGCGCCACAGATGCGCTGCTGATCGACTGGGGCGGCGCGCAACGCTGGCTGCACGGCGAGAACGATGCCGCCGCCCTGCAGGCACAGGCCAGTGCAGCCGGGGGGCATGCCTGCCTGTTCAGGGGCGGCGACCGCTCGGGCGCAGTGCGCGCTCCGCTGGACGCGACACAGCGGCGCATTCAGCAAAAGCTGAAGCACGCCTTTGACCCACACGGCCTGCTGAATCCAGGCCGCATGTACCACTGGCTGTGAGCATCGATAATGCACGTTAAGCTGCACCCCGAACTGGAGGACAATCCGCAGGCGCAACACGCAGCGGCGCTTGCCAGTGCCTGTGTACACTGCGGTTTCTGTCTTGAGACCTGCCCCACCTACCTGGACGCTCGCGATGAACGCGACAGCCCGCGCGGGCGGATCTACCTGGTCGCGCAACTGCTGGAATCGGCGTCCGCCGGCAGCGCCACCAGAACACACCTGGACCGCTGCCTCACCTGCCGCGGCTGCGAGACGACCTGTCCCTCCGGCGTTGAGTATGGACAGATTCTCGACATCGGCCGTGCACTGGTCGAGGACGCCGCGCACCGCCCCGCGGACTCGCGCGCCGCTCGCTGGCTGCTGCGCACGCTATTCACCCGCCACTGGCTGCTGCAACCCGCGCTGCGCTGTGCGCAGTTACTGCGCCCGCTATTACCCGCGAAGTTGCGCAGCCAGGTGCCTCCGCGCCAGAGCAGCGGCGCGCGGCCGGGGCAACAGCACAGCCGCAGAATGCTGATGCTCGCCGGGTGCGTGCAGCGTGCGGCAACGCCGCGCACCAACGCCGCGGCGCAACGGGTGCTCAACCGGCTTGGCATCACGCTGTTCGCGGCGCCGTCCGCCGGCTGTTGCGGCGCGCTGAATTACCATCTGGCCGCGCACGCCGACGGCCTGGACGACATACGGCGCAATATCGATGCCTGGTGGCCGCACATTGAACAGGGCGTCGAGGCCATCGTCAGCAGCGCCTCCGGTTGCGGCGCGATGCTCGCCGATTATGGCCGCTTGCTGGCCAGCGACCCGCTGTACGCGGAGAAGGCTGAACGGGTCTCGGCGTTGTCGCGGGATCTGGCGGACGTCGTGAGCAATGAAGATCTATCCTCCCTCATCCCCGAGAAAAACCGCGGCAAGGTCGCGCTGCACACACCCTGCACCCTGACGCATGCACAGCAGCTTCCGCAATTGCTGGAGCAGATGTTACGGCGCGCTGGCATAACGCTTGCCGCAACCCGCGACAGTCATCTGTGCTGTGGCTCCGCTGGCACCTACTCGATATTGCAGCCGCAGGCCGCCGCGCGCCTGCGCGACAAAAAGCTCTCGGCACTCGGCGTTGACCATCCCTCGCTCATCGCCACGGCCAACGTCGGCTGCCAGTTGCATTTGCAAACCGCGGCGGACATCCCGGTAAAACACTGGATAGAACTGCTGGACAGCGAGTAGACGCCCCGCTCCACCGGCGTGGCGATTCTGCTATATTCCTTTCTGATAACACGATAAAACAGGACCACACAATGAGCGACACACTGCTGCTTGACCTGGTGTACGAATGGGAACGCAAGACGCCTGAGCGAGTGTATATGACCCAGCCCATCGGCAACGGCGAAGTCGTGGAATACACCTGGGCCGAAACACTTGATCAGTCGCGGCGCATGGCAGCCTATTTGCGGTCACTGGATCTGCCACCCAACAGCCACATCGCCATGGTGTCGAAAAACTGCGCGCACTTCATTATGGCCGAGATTGCCATCTGGATGGCCGGCCACGCCACTATCGCGCTGTACCCCACTCTGAACGCCGATACCATCGGTTATATTCTGGAGCATTCGGAGTCCAGGCTGCTGTTTGTCGGCAAGCTGGATAACTGGGATGCCATGCAGGCCGGCGTACCCGAGGAGCTGCCGAAAATTGCCTTTCCGCTCGCTCCGCCCAACGACTACCCCAAGTGGGACGACATTATTGCCCGGCACGAGCCGATTGCCGACAATCCCACGCCCGCCGCAGACCAACTCGCACTGATGTGCTACACCTCCGGCAGCACCGGCAAGCCCAAGGGTGTGATGCATACGCACCACTCCGTTTCCGCACCCGGCAGGGCAACCGCCCTGGAGATGGGCGTTGGCCCCGAGGATCGCATCCTCTCCTATCTGCCGCTGGCTCACGTATTCGAGCGCGCCGTGGTCGAATGCGGCTCGTTCTACGCTGGCAACCAGATATTTTTTGCCGATAGCCTGGACACCTTTCTCGAAGACCTGCGCCGTGCGCGACCTACCCTGTTCATCTCCGTGCCGCGCCTGTGGTTGAAATTCCAGCTCGGCGTGTTCCAGAAATTCCCGGAGAAAAAACTCGATCGCCTGCTGAAAATCCCGCTGGTAAACCGCGTAGTCCGCCGCAAGGTGCTCGATGGCCTGGGGCTCGGCGAGGTGCGACTCGCGGGCAGCGGTTCAGCGCCAATTCCGCCCGAACTCATCCAGTGGTACGAGCGCCTCGGCCTGAAAATCCTTGAAGGTTACGGCATGAGTGAAGACTTCGCCTACTCGCATATGTCCAAACCCGAGAGTCGTCGCGCCGGCTATGTCGGCGTGCCGGTGGAAGGCGTCGAAACCCGCATCAGCGACGATGGCGAGATTCAGATTCGCTCTCCCGGAAACATGCTCGGCTACTACAAGGCGCCTGATCTCACCGCCGAATGCTATACGGAAGACGGTTTTTTCAAAACCGGTGACCGCGGTGAATACTCCCCGGACGGGCTGCTGAAAATCACCGGGCGCGTGAAAGAGCTGTTCAAGACCAGCAAGGGGAAGTATGTGGCGCCCGTGCCCATCGAAAACCTGCTGAATGCGCACCACCGTATTGAACTCTCCTGCGTTTCAGGCCCGGGCCGGCCCGCCTGCCATGCGCTCATCCAGCTGTCGGAGGAGTTGCGGCCACACATGCAGGATGCGGAGTTCCGCGCCGAAATCACTCGCGAACTCGAGGAACTGCTGGCATCCGTCAATGCACAGGTTGAAGAGTACGAAAGTGTGCAGTTTCTGGCCGTGGTGGGCGAGGAGTGGGATATCCACAACGATTTCCTCACGCCCACCATGAAAATCAAGCGGGATGCCATTGAAACGGCCTATTCCCACCTGCTGGACGATTGGTACAACGCCCGCCAGAAGGTGATCTGGCATGTCTGAAGCGGCCTCCCCCGGGCCGGTGCGGCCCGTCGCGGACAATCCGGTTTTGCCGTTATATCAATTCGACAATTCAGAACGAAAAAGTGGTCGACTTGGGACCCCGTATTTGTTTCTATTGAGGTGTGCCCAAGGGCACTGAACGCGGCGTGAAGCCACTGCCTTTCGCAACGGTCGGCCGCGCAACTGCAGAGCAAACCTTCGCCACCAGGCTGCCTTCATCCTGTGGTATTCGCAGCCTACGGTGGCGCCGTTATCGCCACGGAGGCATCTATATATGAAAAGACAGAAGCGCAGCATGAGTTCCAGGGCGTTTGATCGCGGCTACCAGGCCGGAGTGACCGGTCGCAGCGTGGAGAACTGCCCGCATTGCGAAGAAGAACAACGCCAGCAATGGGTCGCCGGGTGGCGCGAAGGCCGCAGCGACCAGTGGGATGGGCTCACCGGCGTCTCCGGAGTACATAAATTACGCGCACTGTAAGCGCGCCGGGAGGGGCGTCCATCCGGGCGCCCTGCCCGACAGCCGATTCAGCTTCAAACTGACCTGCAAGCAGCCCCAATCCAGCAGTTCCTGCGCCAGATCCGAGAGGTTCTGCGCTAGCCAGCGTCGCTGTTCGCGCGTGAACGCGAGGTGCTCTGGGCCAGATCCAGCAGCTCACGATTGGCCACAGCCAGCATGGCGAAATCAGGCGTTTGCGTGGCACGCAATTCCACCAGCATCTGATGCCAGCGGTCCAGCAGACTGGCCTCTTTCTCCTGCCAGCGCGCCATGCAATGCAGCAGGTTGTCATCCTCCGGCATATACGCCAGCGCGCCTATCGCGAGCGTCCGCTGCTGCCATTCAAGATCTTCCAGATAGGTGTCCCGGGCCAGCGACTGCCATTCGTTCTCGACATTGGCGTTGAGAATCTGGCCGCTCAGCCAGTCGAGTTCAAGCTGCTCTCCCAGTAGATAGTACAGCCGCGCCACCTGCAGACGCGGCTCGCCCGCCTCACGCGCTCCCTGAATGATGCCCAGTGCGCTGTAGGCGTGATTGCAACCGGCCACCCTCGCAGCCAGCAACTGCGGTACGCCCTGCTCGCAATAGTCTTCGAGCTGTTGCTGAAAGTCTTGCGCCGCGCGCTCGCGCAGAATGTCCGGAAAGGCGCTGCGCAGTTCCGCCAGACCATCGCGAAACTGCTCTATCAGCAGGCTGGGTGACAATTCACTGCGGCGATTGCGCAATAGCCAGCGGGTCGCGCGCTTTACCAGGCTGATCAGGGTCAGCATCATGTCCATCTGTACGCTTGCCGCCACGCTGTGATCCAGCGCCTCCACCTGCAACCAGATATCGGCCAGGCCGTAAATTTCCATGACAGCGGTGTACGCGCGAGCGACATCCACAGTGGATGCCCCGGTCGCCCGACGCTGGCGCGCCACAAAATTGAGACCCATCCGGTTGACGATATCGTTGGCGATTTGCGTAGCCATGATTTCACTGCGCAACCTGTGCTCGCCGAGTTCATCGGGATAGCGCTCGGCGAGCAGCGCGGGAAAGGCGGTCGCAACAAACTGGCCGAGAAACGGGTCGTCCCCCAGCTCGGCGTGCATCAGTTGCTCCTTGAGTACCGCTTTGTTGTAAGAGAGCAGTATCGACAGTTCGGGACGGGTAAGCGCCTCACCCCGCGCGCGCCGCTCCGTGAGTTCTTCATCGGTCGGCAGAAACTCCAGCGCACGGTCGAGACGGCCCTGCTCTTCAAAATAGTGCATGAAGCGCTGGTACTCACCGCTGCGGGACTCGGCCTGAAGCTCCAGCAGGCTAATCGCCTGTGTCTGGCGATAGTTGTTCTGCAGCACCAGTTGCGCAACGCTATCGGTCATCTCCTGCAGCAGGGCATCCCGGTGCTTCATCGTCAGATCACCGCACGCGACCACGGCGTTCAGCAGTATCTTGATATTCACCTCGTGATCGGAGCAGTCAACCCCGCCGGCATTGTCGATGAAATCCGTGTTGCAACACCCGCCCGCGAGACTGAATTCCACGCGCGCCAGTTGCGTCATGCCGAGGTTGCCGCCCTCGCCGATTACCTTGCAACGCAGTTCACTGGCATCCACGCGCAGCGCGTCGTTCGCCTTGTCGCCCACGTCGGTGTGATCTTCAACGCTCGCCTTCACATAAGTGCCTATACCGCCGTTCCACAGGAGATCGACGCGCGCCTTCAACAGACAGGTGATGAGCTCTGCGGGGGTGACGTGTAATTGCTCGATGTCGAAGCGCTGCCTGATCTGCGGCGATAACGTGATTGACTTTGCACTGCGTTCAAACACGCCACCGCCAGCGGAAATCAGCGATTGATCGTAGTCTGACCAGGCCGAGCGCGGCATGTTGAACAGGCGTGCGCGCTCTGCAAAACTCGTCGCGGCGTGCGGATTCGGATCAATGAATATATGTCTGTGATTAAAGGCCGCCAGCAAACAAATCTGCTCAGACAACAACATGCCATTGCCGAACACGTCGCCGGCCATGTCGCCGATGCCAACCACGGAAAACTCCGTGCGCTGTATGTCGACCTCCATTTCACGGAAGTGCCGCTGTACCGACACCCAGGCGCCGCGCGCGGTAATACCCATCTTCTTGTGGTCATAACCGGCGCTGCCACCCGAGGCGAAGGCGTCTCCGAGCCAGAATCCGTACTCGCCGGCGATGCGATTCGCCATATCGGAGAAGGTCGCGGTGCCCTTGTCGGCGGCCACCACAAGATAGGGATCCTCGTCGTCCCTGGCCACCACCAGAGGCGGATGCACCACCTGCGAATCGACCCGGTTGTCGGTGATATCCAGCAGCCCGCGAATAAACAACTGATAACAGGCCTCGCCTTCCTGTTGCACCTCGGCGCGCTGCATATGCGGGGTGAGCTGACGGGCCACGAAGCCCCCCTTGGCTCCCACAGGCACAATGACGGCGTTCTTCACCTGCTGCGCTTTTACCAGGCCGAGCACTTCCGTGCGGAAATCCTCCTGCCTGTCCGACCAGCGCAGCCCGCCACGCGCGACCCGCCCGCCGCGCAGATGCACACCCTCCACGCGCGGCGAATAGACATAGATCTCAAACATGGGCACCGGGCGGGGTACACCGGGAATTTCGGCGGGACTCAGCTTGAAGGAAAAATAGGACTTCAGGCTGCCGTCCGCTTCCTGCTGGAAGAAGTTAGTGCGCTGCGTGGCCTTCACTACACTCAGGTACTGGCGAATGATGCGATCCTCGCCGAGGTTTTCCACCTGCTCCAGGGCGTCCAGAACGCGCTGCTCCACCGCCGCCTCACGTTCGGCACGCCAGTTTTCATCGCCCTCGAAGGCCGGCGACAGGCGCGTGAGAAAGAGCTCGACGATACCCGCGCTGATCGGCAGATGATTGGCCATGGTTTCGGCCATGTACTCGACACTGAAAGGAAACTGCAGCTGCCGCAGATAGCGCGCATAGGCGCGCAACAAGGCTATTTCCCGCCAGTTCAGGCGGCTGCCGATGAGTAGCCGGTTAAAGTAGTCATTCTCCGCGCCGCCAAACCATATGCGCCCGAAGGCATCTTCAAACTCCGCCTTGACCTCACGCACCACGATGTTGTGGGCGAGCCCATAGACAATGCCGAATTCCTGAACCCAGTAGCGCATGCCATCACTCGTGCGCACCTCGTAGGGACGCTCGGTCAGCACGCGCAGGCCCAGGTTCTCGAGAATAGGCAGCACATCCGACAGCGGCAGGCTGCTGCCCGGGTGATACAGCCGCAGGCGCAGCGTATCCTCGCCCTCCTCTGCCAGCCGATACAAACTCATGGCGAGGGGCTCGCCGTCAAGCACCCGGCGCAGCTTGCGGATATCCATGACGGCAATTCGCGGATCGAAATCGTCCTGGTAGCCCGGCGCAAAGCCCCGGCCGAGGCGGCGAAAAATCGCTTCGCCGGTTTCATCCCCCAGTTCTTCCAGCAGGCGAAGACGCAGGCGGTCTTCCCAGGACAGTGTTGCCTGTTCGATCTGGCTCTGCAGCTCGGCGATATCGTAGTCGAGCGCAACGGCGGGATTAACCTGCATCACGAAGTACACACGCACCAGTACCGATTCCGAATAAAAGGTATTGAACTCCAGTTCCTCGGCGTGAAAGGTCTCGCCCAGAATGGCCTCGATCTTCTCGCGCAACTCGGTGCGATAATGATCGCGCGGCAGGTAGACCAGACAATTGACAAACTTGCCGTGCACATCGCGGCGCACAAACACGCGGATTTGCCGGCGTTCCTGAATACGGTTGACGGCGTTCACCGTGGAGCACAGCTCCTCGATGCTGGACTGGAACAACTCGTCGCGCGGAAATACCTGTAGCGTTCGCACCAGTTCACGCGCCTCGTGATCGGACCAGTGCTGCAGCGACATCTCCAGTACGCGCTCAAACTTCCTGCGCAGTATCGGAATATTGCGCGGATCGGTGTTGTAGACGAGCGATGTATAGAGGCCGATAAACCGGTGCTGCCCCACCACCCGGCCCTCGCTGTCGTACTCGCGCACCTCGACATAATCCGGATAGCTGCTGCGGTGAACGCGTGAGCGCCGCCGCGATTTGGAAAAGCTGAGCTGTTTCTGCAGCAGCTCGGCATGGCTCAGGTTTGTCAGATCAGCCGCCAGATCATCCATGCCGCGGGTATTGCGCTTGCGCAACAAACCGAGGCTCGCCCCCTCACGCAGCGTGATACCCTGCGCTGAGCCCGGCGGGTCTACCTCCAGATACTCATAGCCCAGCAGAGTCATGTGGTCGTGCTCCATCCACACCAGATAGGCCACCGCCTCCTCCCGCAGGCTGTGTTCAATACACTCACTGCCTTTGATGGCGTCGGCCGCATCCTGCAGGCGCTGGCACATCAGGGGAAAATCTGCGACGACGACCGCCACCTCTCCCAGAATGTCGATCAGTGTGGTGCGCAACTCCTCGAGATCCTGCAGCCTGGCATGCCGTTCGATTTCAAAAAACAGCAGCGCCTCGCCGGCCTGCGCCGGTGCGGCATCGGCCTGCCCCGGCAGCACAGCGAGCAACTGCCCGTCTGCAGCGCGCTCAACACCCAGATTGGCACTGATAATGGTGTGTATCATCAGGTTGCGGCGATTGAGTTCGCCGCGCACGGAGGCGGTGCAGAATGGTATCGACTGACACAGCACCGCAATGCTGGTGTGATGACTCTCCCAGCCGTCGTTCTCAACATCGGGATTGAAGATGGAGACCTTCGGCCCTTCTGCGTCATGCGAGCGCATGAAACGCAGCATGCCGCACAGACAGCCGTACAGGTCTTCCACCGAGCGCAGACGCATATCCTCGGCCGGAAACCGGCCGTACATGGCAGCCGCAAGATTATGTAGCGAAGCGCGATCGGCCTCGTCTGCGTCGCGATCAATCTTGTCGCTCAACGCACCGAGCAGCGCCTCTTTTGTTGCGTCCCATGCCATATTCTTATCGTACCCCCTTGCGACCAGCGTGCAGACAGAGCGTCTGCGAATGCGCCAAGTGTAGACTATCGAAGCGCATCGGGTATGTCTGCGGAACTTGCAGCAGAGCATGCAGTCACAGGCAGCATCCCGGGGGCCACTGGACGCGATGTGCGGTTCCGCTACAATGCGGCGCTCCCGGTGCAACGGCGGCTCCGGCGCAATACAGCCGATTCACAAACAAAGGAGGTCGCGTGGCGCACGCGGAGATCAGACAGCTCAAAGACTGGCTCGACAGCCAGATCATTGGCCAGAATCATCTGGTTGAACGACTCATCATCGCACTGCTGGCAGACGGACACCTGCTGGTGGAAGGCGCGCCGGGACTGGCCAAGACCCGCGCCATCAAATCACTGGCCGATGGCCTCGAGGGCAGCTTTCACCGCATCCAGTTCACCCCGGATCTGCTGCCGGGCGACGTCACCGGCACCGATATCTACCGGCCCCAGGAAGGGGGCTTCCATTTCCAGAAGGGCCCTATCTTCCACAACCTGGTGCTGGCAGATGAGGTCAACCGTGCCCCGGCGAAAGTACAGTCGGCGCTGCTGGAAGCGATGGCGGAACGACAGGTCAGCGTCGGCAGCCATACCTACGACCTGCCGCCGTTGTTTCTGGTAATGGCAACCCAGAACCCGATTGAGCAGGAGGGCACCTATCCCCTGCCAGAGGCCCAGCTCGACCGCTTCCTGCTGCATGTGCGTGTCGACTACCCCGACGCTGAAGCCGAAACCCGCATTCTCCGCCTGACGCGCAATGAAGCTGGCGGCGCACCGCCACAGCCGGTGGGCGCCCTGACCCAGCAGAGTGTGTTTGCCGCGCGCCAGGCCACGCTGGCGCTGCACATGTCCGACGCCGTAGAACGCTACCTGGTGCAGCTTGTGATGGCGACCCGCAACCCGGGAAACTACTCCGCCGAGCTCTCGGGCTGGATCGAATACGGCGGCAGCCCGCGCGCGACCATTGCACTCGACCGCTGCGCGCGCGCCCATGCCTGGCTGCACGAGCGGGACTTTGTCAGCCCGGACGACGTGCAGGCAGTGGCCGCCGATGTATTGCGCCATCGACTGCTGCTGAGTTTCGAAGCGGAGGCCAACGGCATCACCCCGGACAGGGTGATTCGCGAACTGCTGACGGTAGTGCCCGTGGGTTGAACGCGCCCATGCAGCCAGCGAACACCAGCATGCCGCCGCAGGGAGCCTACGTGGCCCTCAACGAACTGATCGCGCTGCGCTTCGCTGCGCGCCAGCTCTCGCTGGTGCGGCGCAAACGTGCCCTGAGCCAGCTGGCCGGCCCCAACAGCACCAATTTCCGCGGGCGCGGGCTGGATTTTGAGGAGGTGCGCAGCTATCAGAGCGGCGACGATATCCGCAGCATCGACTGGCGCGTCACCGCGCGCACCGGCAGCGCACACACCAAAATGTTTCGCGAGGAACGCGAACGTCCGGTGCTGATCGTCGTCGACCAGCGCAACAGCATGTTCTTCGGTTCAACGCACTGTTTCAAATCTGTGCTGGCGGCGCACCTCGCCGGCCTGCTTGCCTGGAGCGCGCTGCATGGCGGCGATCGGGTCGGCGGTCTGGTATTCGCTGACAGCGGCCACCGGGAGATACGTCCGAAGCGCAGCCGCAGGCAGGTATTGGCGCTGCTGTCGGAAATTGAAACGCACAATCACGCCCTGCCACTTGCACCGCGGGAAGCCGACACAGGTTTCGCGACCATGCTGGCCGACCTGCGACGCATCGCCCGCCCCGGCGCCAGCATTTTCCTGATCAGCGATTTTCGCGCTGCGCATACCAGCGGTGCGCGCGAACAATGGTATGAGCTGGCGAAACACACCGAAATCACAGCGCTGAGCTGCGACGATCCACTGGAGGCGGAGTTGCCGAGGGAAGGCACCTACACAGTGACCAACGGCAAGCAGCGCAGTCAACTCGATACTGGTGACCGGGTACTGCGAGAACGTTTCTCCACACAATTCAAAACCCAGCGCGCGGCACTCGCCCAACATCTCCAGCGCCTTGGCATCCCCCTGCTGGAGGCCCGTACCGACAGCGCCCCGCTGGGCCTGTTGCAAACCTACTACGGGGAGCGGCGGCGATGAACCCGCAGGATGCGTTGTCTGCGTTGCAGCCGCTGCGCGAACCCGCCAACATTGGCTGGTGGCCACCGGCACCCGGGTGGTGGATGCTGGCTCTGCTGATACTGCTGCTGGTGACTGCTGCCGCCTGGATTCTCTATCGCCACTGGCGCAGGCGCGCCTACCGGCGACGCGCCCTGCACCAGTTGCGCGAATTGCGTGCGAACCATGCGCGCCACGCTGATGTGATTCGCTACACCACTGAACTCAACGCCCTGCTCAAGCGCGTGGCGCTCGATGCCTACGCGCGGGACGACCTCGCAGCCGCCTCTGGCGAGGCCTGGGAAACCTTCCTGAATGAGAGCGCACCGGATGGTCCGCGCTTTGACGCCGGCTTCACGCAGGCAGTCTATCGCAACGACTCCACGTCGCTCTGCGCAGACTCACTGCACGCCGCCGCCCGACACTGGTTGCGCTATCACCGGGTGCCCGCATGATGGAATGGCTCTGGCCGTGGATGCTGCTGCTGGCGCCCCTGCCCTGGCTGGTGCGCAGATTCCTGCCGCCGGTCACGCGCCGCGAAGCGGCGCTGCGGGCCCCCTTTTTCGAGGAGTGGCGGGAGCTGGGTGAGGCAAGAAGCAGTCGCTCAACGCGCAGCAGGGCACTGCCCGCCGTTCTGCTGTGGCTGCTCTGGCTGTTGTTGCTGCTGGCAGCGGCCCGGCCTGTCTGGATCGGCGAACCGGTGGAGTTGCCCGACAGCGGGCGCGATCTCATGCTGGCGGTCGACATCTCCGGTTCGATGAGCATTGAGGACATGCAGATCGGCGAGCAATTGCGCCCGCGCATCGAAGCGGTCAAGGAGGTCGGTGCGCGCTTCATCAGCCGTCGCGCGGGCGACCGGCTGGGCCTCATCCTCTTCGGCAGCAATGCCTACGTGCAGTCGCCGCTCAGTTTCGACACGCGCACGGTCAACCGCTTTCTGCAGGAAGCGCAGATCGGTTTTGCCGGCAAGGAAACCGCTATCGGCGACGCTGTGGGCCTGGCCGTCAAGCGACTGCGGGAGCGGCCGGCCGACAGCCGGGTGCTCATCCTGCTGACGGATGGACGCGATACCGCAAGCTCCGTGCAACCACTGGAGGCCGCGCGACTGGCGGCGGAGCTCGGCATTCGCATCTACACCATTGGCGTAGGCGCCGACTCAGTGACCCTGCCGGGGCTGTTCGGATCAAGTTTCGGCAGCCGGCGGATCAACCCCTCCGCCGATCTCGACGAGGCGAGCCTGAAAAAAATTGCCGAGCTGACAGGCGGCGCCTATTTTCGCGCCCGCAATCCGCGCGAGCTGGCTACCATCTATCAGTTGCTGGACCGGCTCGAGCCGGTTGAGCAGGCAGCATCCCTGTATCGCCCGCGACAGGCGCTCGGCCACGTACCGCTGTTGCTGGCGCTGACACTCAGCTTTTGCCTCGCGCTGCGGCACGGGCTCAGCGGTGCCCGCCCGACCTCTGTTCAGGCCGCAACCGCCAGCAGGGGGGCCTAGGCATGTCTTTCCACCTGATGCGACCCGAATGGCTGCTGATGCTCATACCGGCCATCGCCCTCGCCCTGCTGCTCTGGCGGCGACGTCAACGCAGCGGTGGCTGGAATGCCGTGATTGCGCCGGAGCTGCTGGGCTACCTTGTCAGCGACGAGGCCAGCGGCCGGCGGCGCAATTTTCTGCCGCTGATTCTGGCGGGCTGGGTTCTCGCAACGATCGCCGCCAGCGGACCGAGCTGGGAAAAGATCCCGCAGCCGGTTCACCAGAAGCAGGACGCGCTGGTCGTGTTGCTGGATCTCAGCTATTCAATGAAGGCACAGGATCTGCCGCCTTCGCGCATGGACCGGGCACGCCAGAAACTGCTGGATATGCTGAAACTCCGCCGGGAAGGGCAAACCGCCGTAATCGCCTATGCCGGCGATGCGCATGTGGTGACGCCACTCACCGACGATACCGCCACAATCGCCAACCTCCTGCCGGCACTGCATCCGGACATGATGCCCCTGGCCGGTTCCGCTCCGGTCGCAGCCGTTGAGCAGGGTCTGCAACTGCTGCGATCGGCGGGCGTCAGCAGGGGCAGATTGTTGCTGATTACCGACGGCGTCACCGAGGAGGAACTCGCCGAGATCAGCGAGCGGCTGGACGGCTCAGGCTCGCGCCTGAGTGTACTCGGTGTGGGCACAGACACCGGAGCGCCGATACCCCTGCCACGCGGCGGCTTTGTGCGCGATCGCGACGGCAGTATCGTTATGCCCGCACTGCGGGAGGCGCCGTTGCGCGCGCTGGCGAACGCAGGCCGCGGGCAGTACCGCAGGATGCAGGTGGACAACGCCGACCTGCAGGCGCTGCTGGCCGCTCCAGCCGATTCCGCCGGCCGTGACGTCTCGGCGCTATCGCGCACCACAGACATCTGGGATGACAAGGGTTACCTGTTCCTGCTGCCGCTGTTGCCATTGGCCCTGGCGCTGTTCCGTCGCGGCTGGCTGCTGATGCTGCTGCCGCTGCTGCTGGCGCACCCGCAGCCCGCATCGGCGCAGGCGTGGCGCGATCTCTGGCTGACACCCGATCAGCAGGGCAAGCGGGCACTGGAGGACGGTGAAGCCGCCGCCGCGGCGGAGCTGTTTGAGCACCCGCAGTGGAGCGGTCTCGCTGCCTACCGGGCCGGAGATTACGCCGGTGCAGCCGAACGTTTCGCCCGCGGGGATAGCGCGGATGACTGGTACAACCGGGGCAACGCGCTGGCGAGGGCCGGCGAACTGGACGCCGCGATCAGCGCCTACGAGAAATCGCTGGCACGTGAGCCAGATCGCACGGACGCGCAGCAGAATCTTGAACTCGTGCGTCAGCTCAAACAACAACAGGATGAGCAGCAGCAATCCACTCCACAACAGCAGGACGAACAGCAAGCGCAGCCCGAGTCAGAGGACGGCAACCAGCAGCAGAATGAGCAGAGCGGGCAACAGCCGAGAGAGCAAGACTCGCCCCGTCGGCCCGCGGATCAATCGCAGCCCGGCGACCAGCACAGCGAACAACCCGGGCAGAATCCCCGGCGCGAGGAGTCCGCGCAGGGGCAGCCACAGGACCCGCAGGCGGATGACGCCGCACAACAAGCCCCGGCAGGCCCCGAAGACAGCGCGCAGCAAGCGCCGGAGGAAGGCCAACAGGACAGCGCAGCAGCAGCCCGGGCGCAACCGCCGGAGCAACCTGGCGATGCCGCTGAAACGCGCGCCGCGCAGCCGGGCGCTGAATCTCCGCAGGAGCGGGAACGTAACCAGGCACTGGAACAATGGTTGCGCCGCGTACCGGACGATCCCTCGGGCCTGCTGCGCGAGAAGTTCCGCTACGAAAGTGAGCTGCGGCAACGGCAAGGTCGAGAGGAGGACAATGAGCGCTTTTGGTAAAATGTTAGTGGTGCTGTTGACGCTGGCTGGCCTGCTGGCGAGCAGCAATGGCCTGGCCGCTTCAGCCAGCGTGGACCGCAATCGTGTGGCGCTGGGTGAAAGCCTGCGCCTTACGATAAGCCTCGATGATGATACCGAGCTGAGCGATATACGCCTGCAGCTGCTGGAGAACGACTTCGAAATCCTGCGCCAATCCACCAGCAGCCAGACGCGCTATGTCAACGGCAGGGTCACGCACGACAAACAATTGCAACTCGAGATCATGCCGCGTCGCGCAGGCGAGCTGCGCATACCCGCTTTTGTCGTGGGCAAACGGCGCACCGAACCGGTCAATATCGTGGTGACCGAACAGACGGACAGCTCGGAGGCGGGGCAGGCACTGATTTTCGAGGCGGAAGTGGATCGCGATACCGTGTATGTACAGGCGCAGGTCATACTCACCCTGCGCATCCTGCAGGCAATGTCTCTCGAGGATCGCGGCGTGTCGGAACTGGAACTCGAAGGCGCCTTCGTGAAGCCCCTTGAACAGCGCTCTTTTCAGCGCAATATCGACGGCAGGCGCTGGCTGGTGCACGAACTGCGCTACGCCATTTTCCCGGAACAGAGCGGCACGCTGAGCATACCTGCACAAACCTTCTCCGCCCGCGAGAGCGTTCGCCGGGGCAGTCTATTCGACATCAACAGGAGCGGGCGGCGACTGCGGCGCATGAGTGAGCCACTGGATATCACTGTGCTGTCACGGCCCGCCACCTTCCCGGACAGCACCTGGTTGCCGGCGCGCGATCTCAGCATTGTAGAAGAATGGTCGACGCCGCCCGAGAATCTGCGCGTCGGGGAATCGGCGACACGCACCATACGCCTGCGCGGCGAAGGCCTGCAGGGCGCACAACTGCCGCCTATCCAGTTCACACCGGTGGAAGGCCTCAAGTTTTATCCGGATCAGCCGGACATCGGCGAGAGCGAAGTCGACAGCGGCCTGCTGGGCATGCGCGCCGACAGCGCCGCCATCCTGGCGACACAGCCCGGGCGCGTCAGCCTGCCGGAAATACGTATTCCCTGGTGGGATACCGAAGCCCGGCAGACCCGCTTCGCGGTACTCCCCGCGCGCGAACTGAACATCCAGCCCGGCGATGTCGCAAGCGCCCCCGCGGCCATTCCCGACCCGCTTGACGTCAGCCTCCCCCGGCCCACGCAACCGGCCGACCCGGAAGCTACAGACGCCCTTCCCTGGCAGATAGCAAGCGCCGTTAGCACCGCGGGCTGGTTACTGACACTGGCTTACCTGCTGCTGGCGCGCAGGCCAGCCCCTGGGAATAAGCTGGGCAATACCCGGGACACGCCATCCCCGCGGACTGCCTTCAAAACACTGCTCAATGCCTGCGAGGCACACGACCCCGAACGCGCCAGGCAGGCATTGATAGCCTGGGGCCGTGGCTACACGGACAGACCCCGGTTGAGCTCACTGGACGAGCTGGCGACAGCCGTTGGAGATCCTGTCCTGAGCGGCGAACTCGCTGCTCTCGATGCCCATCTCTACGGCAACAGACAGGACAAATGGAACGGGTCCGCCCTTGCAGACTGTCTGCGCAGGCTGGGAAGCAGGGGCGGCAGTTCCGCTGCCGATACGCCGGCCGGCTTCAACCTGTATCCCGGTGCGCGCTAAGGCGAAAGCGGCTGTCCACACCGCGCCGCATGCGCCCGTTCTCCGCTTGGTAAGCGCCGGCTTTTCTGCAACACTGACAAACAAACTACACACATTTCAGGGGCCGTATCAGATGCACAACACCGCTGTAAATTCCTGCCCGAACACCGGGCGGATTGTTGTGCTTGCGGTTACGGACCCACTGCGTGCGTGGGCGCTATTTTTACTGTGCATGTTATTGCTACTGACCACGCTCGCCACGGGCAATCACGCCGCGGCCCAGGAAAATAGCAGTGTGCCGGTGCGAGTAGAGCCTGCACGCGAAGCCCCCCTGCGCGAGATTGTGCAGCTCACAGGCAGCGTGACCGCCGCGCGCCAGGCCAGGCTCTCTCCCGCCACGGCCGGCCTGGTCACGCAGTTACACGTGGATGTGGGCAGCGTGGTCGGGCAAGGGGATACCCTGCTGGTGCTCGACCCGGAACTGGCAGACTGGCAAGCGCGCAGTGCGAGTGCAGAAGCAGATGCCGCGAGCGCGGCGCTGGCCGATGCGCGACGCAGGTTGAGCGAGGCGCGCTCACTGGCGCCGCAACAGAGTATCGCGGAAACTGTTATTCGCGATCTCGCCGCGGAAGTCAATGAAGATGAGGCCCTGTCGCAACGCGCACAGGCGGAACTCGGTTATCGCCGCGCAGTACTGGATCGACACACACTGAAAGCGCCCTTCGCCGGCGTGCTCAGCAACAAACTGACCGAACTGGGCGAATGGGTGGCGCCGGGGGAACCGGTGCTGGAGCTGGTGGCCACGTCGGACCTGTATCTGGATTTCAGGGTGGCCGAGAAGTTTCTCGGAGCTATCGGCGCGAACACCCGCCTGAGCTATACCACCGGCAACGACACAAGCGATTCACGCGAGGCGCGCATCGAGACGATCGTGCCGGTGAGCGACCCCGGTGCGCGCAGCTTTCTGTTGCGCACGCGCCCCGTTGCGCCGGACACGCGCCTGATCCCGGGCATGGCCATCCAGGGCACGCTGCAACTCGATAGCGGGCGACGCGGGCTGGTGATACCGCGCGACGCGATACTGCGTTATCCGGATGGTCGCATTCTGGTCTGGGCTGTTGCCACACGCGACAATCAAAGCGTTGTGGAGGAGCGCCGCATTACCACCGGGCTCAGCTTCGAGGGCCTGGTTGAGGTACGCACAGGACTCGCACCGGGAGAGCGGGTGGTTGTAGAAGGCAACGAGGCGCTGCAAATGGGCCAGCCCGTCAGCGTCATCGCGGAGCCCTGAGCGCATGTTTGAAAAACTGATCGCGCGTCCGATACTGGTAACCGTCACCGTCCTTATCGTCTGCATTCTCGGCGTCGCCGCCGCCCTGCGCATACCGGTACAGATGATTCCCGACCTGGACGTGCGGGTCATCAGCATTCGCACCACCTGGCCCGGCGCCACGCCGCTGGATGTGGAGCGCGAAATCGTGATCGAGCAGGAAGAGTACCTGCGCAATCTGCCCAATCTCTCGCGCATGATATCCACGGCTTCCGGTAACAGCGCTGAAATCGAACTGGAGTTCCCGCTCGGCACGGACATTACCGAAATGCTGATTCGGGTCAACAATGCACTGACGCAGGTGTCTTCCTATCCCGAGACGGTAGACGAACCGCGCATCTTCGCCAATGCGTTTTCCAGCAACCCGTTTATGTTCTTCAGCGTGACCCCGCTGCCGGGCAATCCACGGCAGATCGATATCGAGCTGGCGCTGGACTTTGTCGAGGATACGGTAAAGACGCGTCTTTCGCGGGTGACCGGCATTTCTGAAGTCTCGGTGTTCGGCGGCGTAGAGCGGCAGGTTCAGATTCTGGTTGACCCGGCCAGGCTGGCCAGCCGCGGGCTATCGCTGGTTGACGTTCGCGAGGCCCTGCGCAGCCGCAACCGCGACCGCTCCGGCGGCACGGTGGATGCCGGCAAGCGCGAGTACCTGCTGCGAACCGTGGGTCGGTTCGAGAATGTCGAGGCGATTTCGCAACTGGTACTGGCGCGTCGCGGTGACAGCATCATTCGCATAGCGGATGTCGCCACGGTCGAACTCGATCACTTCGAGGAAACCGGCTACACCACCTACAACGGTCAGCAAAACCTGTTCATGATGCTGCGCAAGGAGCCCGGCTCCAACGTTATTGCCAGCAAACGGGAAGTCCTCACAGAGATAGAAACCGTCAATCGGGAGGTACTCAACCCCGCCGGGCTGGAACTCACGCCCATCGCGGATGATGTCGTGTACGTTGAAGAGTCGGTGCGCAACGTGTGGCAGAACCTGCTGCTGGGCGCGCTGCTGGCCACCGGCGTGATGTTCCTGTTTCTGCGCTCTGCCCGGGTGACCCTGGCAGGCGTGATCGGGATTCCCATATGCATCATCATCGCCTTTCTCGGCCTGCTCATTGCAGGGCGTACCGTGAATGTTATCTCGCTCGCCGGTATCGCCTTTGCCATCGGCATGACGCTCGACAACAGCATCGTGGTGCTGGAGAGCATTGCCCTGGAACGCAGTAAAGGGCTCGACCGGCTGCGCGCGGCCGCCGCGGGGGTGCGTCAGGTCTGGCCCGCCGTTTTCGGCTCGACCATGACCACGGTGCTGGTTTTCGTGCCGGTTGCCTTTGTCGAACAGGAGGCGGGCCAGCTCTATTCAGATGTTGCCATGGCAATTTCCGCCGCCATCCTCGCCTCGATGCTGGTCGCTGTCACGGTACTGCCCACGGCGTTGGCGCGCATACCGTTTCGCCCGACACAGGGTGAGGAAGAGCGCGGCACGGCGCGCCCTCACCTCGGCGAGAGAATCCGCACGGCCACCCTCGCGGGTGTGTCCAGGGTGTTGTCTACCAGCCGCAATCGCTGGCTGTGCATCGCGCTGGCAGCCTTGACCAGCGGCGCGGTGATCGCCTGGCTGACCCCCGCCGCGGAATACCTGCCGGAGGGCGAGGAGGCCAAGGTGTTCGCCAGCATGAACGCGCCGCCAGGCTACAACCTTGCGGCGATGCGCGAGATTGCAGCGGAGGTCGAAGCCTGGCTGATGCCGCATATAGAGGCTGATCGCGGCGCCTATGAGCGTGGGGAAACCACGATGCCGCCCATCGCCTACTTCAATATGCGCGTGGCGCCCAACCAGCTCAGGATAATCTCCGAACCGCGCGAGGCAGGGGATGTGGAGGCTCTCATGGACGCGCTGTCGGAACGCTACCGCCAGTATCCCGGCATGCGCGCCTTCGCCACCCGCGGCTCCATCATCACCAGCAACCAGGGCGGCACCCGCAGCATCAATATCGACATCTCCGGGCCGGAACTCGGCGAAATATACCGTGTTGCGCAGGCGGCCTATGACCGGGCGGGCGAAATTTTCGACAACCCGCGCATTCAGAGCCAGCCCTCTTCACTGTCACTCGCGCAACCGCTGGTGCAGGTGCGTCCGCACTGGGAGCGCGCAGCCGAGCTCGGGCTCTCGGGGGACGATCTCGGCTTTATTGTGGCCGCCATGACCGATGGCAGCTACGTGGACGAATTCTTCCTGGCCGACGATAAAATCGACATCTACCTGTACAGCGATGCGGGGCGCAACGTCGATCTCGACCGGCTGTCGCAGCTTCCGCTGTACACTCAAACCGGCAGCGTACTGCCGCTGGGCAGCATCGCGGACATTCGCGAAAGCGTGGACACCAGCTCCGTGCGACGGGTGGATGGACGGCGCACCGTGACGCTCAACATCATACCGCCACGCTCTGTTGCGCTGGAGGCGGGCGTGGCCACGGTAAGACAGGATCTGGTCGCATACCTGCGCGAGAGCGGCGTGGTACCCGCGAATATCGATATGGTGATCTCTGGCGCGGCCGACCAACTGGACGCCACGCGCGAATCACTGGTGGGTAACTACCTGGTCGCACTGGTGATCATCTATCTGCTGATGGTGGCGATCTTCAACCACTGGGGATACCCGCTGCTGATCATTACGTCAATTCCTCTCGGCATCGCCGGGGGCCTGGTCGGCCTTGCCCTGCTAAACGGCGTGGGGGCACTGCTCCCGCTAGTGGGCATGCAGGCCATCGTTCAGCCCTTCGACATGATTTCCATGCTGGGTTTTCTGATCCTGATGGGCACCGTGGTGAACAACCCGATTCTGATTGTGCACCGGGCGGTAGAGAACGTGAAGCAGCTTGGCCTTCAGCCTCTGGAGGCTGTTAACGAGGCGGTGGCAGTACGCCTGCGCCCGATTGCGATGTCTACCATTACAACGCTGTTCGGCCTCGCGCCGCTGGTGCTGCTACCCGGTGCCGGCACGGAACTGTACCGGGGCGTGGGCGTCATCGTGATGTTCGGTATTCTCGGTGCGGCACTGGTAACGCTCAGTATGTTACCGGCACTCACGGTTGAAGTACTGCGCTGGCAGGACCGCAGGCGAAGCAAAGCGCAGTGAACGGCTAGCACACGCTAGTTGATGCACGCCGCCCAACGGCTACGCTATCGTTCTTCCCGCAGGTGCCGATGCAGCCCCGCCGCGCTATTGCAGGGCCTTGCTGACCACCTCAAACACATCCGGTGACAGTGTCGCCGCCTGCGCAAGACGTTCCAGCTCCGCGCACATCAGCGCATCACGCCCCACGTAGTTGCGCCATTTTGTCAGCGGCGTCAGCAGCCGCGCAGCCATCTGCGGGTTCAGTGCATCCAGCTCGAGCGCCGTATCGGCGAGAAAGCGGTAGCCCTCCCCGTCCAGCCGGTGGAAGTTCACCGGGTTCTGCGTGCTGAAGCTGCCGACTACCGCGCGCACTTTATTCGGGTTGCGAAGGTCGAAATCCTTGTGCGTCATCAACCTGCGCACACGGCTCAGCGCATCGGCATCCGGTATCGCCGCCTGTAGCTGCAGCCACTGATTCACCACCAGCGTCTCGGCTTGCCAGCGATGATGGAACTGTTGCAGTTTTTCATCTCGCAGTGCAGCGTCGCCGTGGAACGCGATAGCACGCAGCGCCGCAAGCCGGTCGGTGAGGTTGTGCGCGGCGTCCAACTGCGCTTCCGCCAATGCAAGATGCCGGCTATCGCTGCATGCCAGCAGTTCGAGGCAGACGTTGCGCAGGCTGCGACGCGCCATCTGCCCGGCCTCCGGCGCATAGGCGCCGTTGTCCGCAAGGGCCTCGTAACGTGTGAGCAGCAGCGACTCCAGTGCGCTACCGATGGTCATTTGTACCTGCTCACGCGCCCGGTGGATGGCGTCCACATCGACGCCCCCATCCTGGCTGGCCAGTTCCGCCAGGTAATTCTCGCCCGGCAGCCGGAGCATCTCCGCCACCAGTGCCGCATCCAGTGAAGTATCCTCCAGCAATTGGCCGCAGGCGGTTATCAGCAGCGGCTCTACCAGGGGTTCGCGGCCTTCGCGGTAAGCCGCCTGCACCGCGTGAATGGCCCTGGTCGCCAGCGTCTGGGCGCTGTCCCAGCGCACAAAACCATCGTCATCCCGGCTCATCAGGGCGCACAGATCCTCCGTGCTGTAGTCATATTGCAGACGCACTGGCGCGGAAAATCCGCGCAGCAGCGAGGGTACCGGCCGCTCGCGTACGCCTTCAAAAACAAACGAATGCTCTTGCTGGTCGACTTTCAGCACCCGGTGGGTGTTGTCGGCTGTTTCGCTGTCGGACTGTTCGCCCAGCAGTTTGAGCGGCAGATTTCCCGCATCGCCGAGCAGCCCCACCGCCAGCGGAATGACAAACAGGGGCTTCTCGGGCTGCCCCGGCGTTGCCGGACAGCTTTGTTTCACATGCAGGGTGTAGCGCTCGCTCGCGGCGTCCCACTCATCGGACACCGCCAGGCGCGGCGTGCCCGCCTCGTTGTACCAATGGCGGAACTGGCCGAGCTGCTCTCCACTGGCGTCTTCCATCGCGCACACGAAGTCTTCGCAGGTCACCGCCTGACCGTCGTGTCGCTCGAAGTACAGATCGCTGCCCCGACGAAAACTCTCCGCGCCCAGAAGTGTGTGCAGCATGCGCACCACCTCGGCGCCCTTCTCGTATACCGTCAACGTATAGAAGTTGTTGATCTCGATGTATGAAGGCGGCCGAATCGGGTGTGCCATGGGCCCGGCATCCTCGGCAAACTGTGCCGTGCGCAGGAGCATTACGTCCTCCACGCGCTTTACCGTGGGCGACCCCATATCGGCCGAGAATTCGGCGTCGCGGAATACCGTGAAGCCCTCCTTCAGGCTGAGCTGGAACCAGTCGCGACAGGTGACCCGGTTGCCGCTCCAGTTGTGGAAATACTCGTGTGCAACAATCGCCTGCACACGCTGAAACCCAATGTCGGTGGTGACGTCCGGGCTGCACAATACGCAGGATGTATTGAATATATTGAGGCTCTTGTTCTCCATCGCCCCCATATTGAAATCATCCACCGCGACGATATTGAAAAGCTCGAGGTCGTACTCGCGGCCATAGACCTCCTCATCCCAGCGCATTGCCTGCTGCAGCGAGTGCATCGCGTGAGCGCATTTGTCGAGATCCTTTTCTTCGACATAAATGCGCAACGCGACCGCGCGACCTCCCGCGGTGGTAAACGTGTCTTCCATGCAGGCGAGATCGCCTGCAACCAGAGCGAACAGGTAGGCCGGCTTGCGGAACGGGTCGTGCCACACGGTACGGTGGCGGCCGTTGTCGAGTGCGACCTGTTCAAACAGATTGCCGTTACTGAGCAGCACCGGATAGCGGGCCTGGTCGGCATCTATGGTGACGGTGAATACCGACATGACATCGGGGCGGTCAAGATAATAGGTGATCTTGCGAAACCCTTCGGCCTCACACTGGGTGCAGAACATGGTGCGCGACTTGTACAGTCCCTCAAGGGCGGTATTGTCCTGCGGACGGATACGCGTGCGGATTTCCAGCAGGCACTGCTCGGGCAAGTTGTCTATCAACAGCCGGTCTGCATCCACGCTGTAACGCTCTGCCGGCAGAGTTTCCCGATCCAGCGCCACCGACAACAACTCCAGAGACTGCCCATGCAGCTCCAGCGGCGTCTCGGGCGCAACAGCCGGGTCACGTAGCAAATGCAGCTTTGAGCTCACAATCGCGTGATCCTCGTGCAATTCGAAATGCAGCTCGGTGCGATTGATCAGGTACTCCGGCGGCCGGTAATCCTTGAGATAGATTGTCGGGGGGTTGGCATCGCGCATGAATCTACTCCGTTGTTTCGAGGCTGAGCTGGTAGCCGCCATATTTGCGCATATTGATTACGCCGGTGTCGAATATCAGGTACTGACCCTTGATACCGATCAGAGTGCCCTCGACCAGCGGATTTTTGTCGAGATTGAAGCTCGAGACTTTCTTCGGGTATTCCAGCACCGGATAGGTGATGGCAACCTCCGGGGCATCCCGCAGTTCGGTGATTGCCTGCAAGCCGTGCGTTTGCTGCAGGGCCGCAAGCTCAGTTGCGCACTCTGCCATCAACCGGCCGCGCACTGCCTCGAGATCACAGGGGTCGGCGTCGCCCTTGAGCATGGCGCGCCAGTTGGTTTTATCCGCGATGTGCTGGCTGAAGAGTTCTTCCACCAGGCCAGACTGCAGGCGCGAACTGACCCGGAATATGGGCCGGGCCTGAGTAGCTCCCTGATCCATCCAGCGGGTGGGCACCTGTGAGCCACGGGTAATGCCCACCTTCACCCCGGACGTATTCGCCAGGTATACGACATGCTCAATCATGCAGTGGGTGTCGCCCCACTGGGGTTCACGGCAGGTACCGAGGTGGTAGTGGCACAGGGCGGGCCGCATGATGCAGGTATCGCACTGCGCCAGGCGTTTGAAGCAGGGATAGCAGTAGCCCTGGTTAAAACTCTTGCTGGTTTTGCGATTGCAGTGGATGCAGTGGATTTCGCCCAGGTAGTGCATACGCAACACCTGCCCGAGGTACTGGTTGAGCGGCAGTTCGCGATCGTCCAGGCGCAGTGAATAGCGCACGGGATCCGCCAGCGCGGTTGCCATCTTGCGCACAGCGCCCGCAACTCGCGCATCACTCATCGCCGTACTCCCTGTCTATCCAGCGCAAGGTGCTGGCGACCTCGTCATCGCACGTCTCGCCAGCCTTGTGCTTTTTGTCAATAAAACCCACCCGCTCGCTGTGCTCCCGGTGCATGGCGTCCCAGGCAATAACTGCCTGCAGGGCATTCTCGCGTTGTTCCTGCGACAGCGCACGCCCATCGGGCCATTTGCCCAGCTCCACAGCGAGCTTCAGCCGCGCGTAGACCTCGGGCGACATCTCTGCAATGAACTGCCGGTAATGCATGCATGATTCCGTGCAAATAAGGGGGCGGTATTATACCGGTGTGGGCTAGTGCTTGTCGCTCGCCGAGCGAGACAGTCCGCCAATAATAGCGCCCAGAACAGCGCCACTGAGAAGGCCGCCCAGATGTGCCGCGTTGGCAATACTGCCAAATCCCAGGGCCTCGACAACACCGGCCATGCAGGCCACCAGCCAGCCCACCATGAACAGCATGATCACGGGAACCGGCTGTATCGGCCAGCGCGGCTGCAATAGCGGCGCTACCCAGGCGAAGCCGAGCAGCCCGTAGACCACACCCGACATCCCGCCGAACAAGCCCTCGCCGCCATAGGCAAACTGACTCACATTGGACACCACGGCAATCACCAGGCAGAGCATCAGGAAGTTGAAATGGCCGATAACGGCTTCCACCCGCCTGCCGAATTCCCATAGCCACAGACAATTGAACACGATGTGCAACCAGCCGAAATGCAGGAAGATGGGTGTCAGCAAACGCCAGTACTCGCCACCCATATCCAGCAGTACAAGCTGGCCGTTGCGCAGCTCAATCGGGTTGAACGTAAAATAGCCGACCAAGGTGGTTGAACCGAGCGCATAGACCAGCAGAAAGCCGCACACGCTGAGCAGGATCAGCGTGAGCGTTACCGGCGCCTGCCACCAGGTGGCGCTCGCATTGATGCTCAACGGCGCGCGCTGCGGCGGCTGTATTTCGAGGCTGAACTCACCGGCGCGCCAACGGCGATACAGCGCCTCGACTTCAGGCGCATGGGCGCTGTCCTGTACATCCAGTACCTGACGGCCGCCCTCTTCCGCGATGCGGTGTACAACGCCTCGCTGGCGCAGCAACAGGCTGAACGGCAGAAGATTTTCATCCAGGGGGGCGCTCAGCGCGCGGTAAAAAGCAGACATCAATTGACCAGCGCGTTGCTCCAGCGCAGCTTATCCCTGCAACTGGCGTAAAAGCTGTGCCCCAGTGGATGCAGCAGCGTCAGGCCCGCGGGCTTCTTGCTGATATGCACGGAATCGCCGGGTGCGGCGCGCATGCTGCTGTGTCCGTCACAGGTCACCGGTGGGTGGATGGAGTTGCGCTCGAGAATATCCACGCGTATCTCCGAGCTGCCGTCTACGACGATGGGGCGACTGCTGAGCGCGTGTGGAAACATCGGCACCAGCACCACCGCATCCAGTGTGGGGTGCATGATCGGCCCGCCGCCCGAGAGTGAATAGGCCGTGGAGCCGGTGGGCGTCGACACTATCAAGCCGTCCGCGCGCTGACGATAGACAAACACATCGTTGATATACAGCTCAATCTCAATCATTTGCGCGGAGTTGCCCGAGTTCACCACGACATCGTTGAGCGCATCGGCACGCCCCAGCACGCTGCCTTCTCGCCGCAGTTCGGCATCCAGCAAAAAACGCCGTTCCGATTCATAGTGGCCATCCAGTACCGCCGGCAGTTGCTCCGCCATTTCGTCGGGGGAAATATCAGTGAGGAAGCCCAGCCGCCCGCGATTCACACCGATGACACGCGTATCGTACTTCGCCAGGGTGCGCGCCGCGCTCAACAGGCTGCCGTCACCGCCCACCACGATCACCAGATCGGCGCGCGCGCCGATAGCATCGCGCGTTGCCAGTTCGGGTGAATCTCCAGGCAACAGCTCGGCGAGTTCGGACTCCAGCAGAACGTCGACGTCACGCGCTCGCAGCAGTGCCAGCAGGGGCGCCAGCACCTCAACGAGATCTGTCTGTTCGCGGCGCCCGAGTACGCCGATGGTCTTGAAGCTTGCCTGCATGCAAAAAGCCCCTGAATTGCCGAGCGGGTAGTATAGCCCTGAACGCACAGGGCCGCTAAAGCGCGCGCTGTGGCCGTGCCGGACACTGGTAGCTCTCGAATCAAGGCTACTGTCAGTCGGCCCGTGGTGCGCGAAACCGGACCTCGCTATCGGCCACGAGGTACAGCAGCGCCGCGTAGGCAGCCACATTCTGGTCGAGCGCGTCCGGGGCGATTTTGTCCAGCGTGTCGTTGGCCGTATGGTGCAGGTCGAAATAGTCGCTGCCATCCTGTAGCAGTTCCACCACGGGCACGCCCGCCTCACGCAGGTACTTCATATCCGGCCCGCCCTGGGCGGAATTGTTCCCCATCGCTATATCAAGGCGTTCAAGTATTTCGCCTATCGCTGCCATGGCCGGCAAGCGTTCCTGTGCGACGCGCGTATCAAAACGCCAGATATCGCCTGCGCCAAAATCCGACTCCGCGGCGAGAATGTGTTGATCCAGTGAGGCCGCATGCCGCTCAGCGTAGGCTCGCGCGCCCACCAGGCCGACTTCCTCCGACCCGAACAGCACAATGCGCAGCGTGCGCCGCGGCGGCTGCTCGAGTTGATCCATGAGGAGTTTCGCCGCGCCCAGCACAATACCGACACCCGCTGCATCGTCTACCGCTCCGGTGCCGAGATCCCAGGAATCCAGGTGGGCGCTCACCAGCACTATTTCTTCTGGCGCCTCACGCCCGACAATCTCCGCCACGACATTGCCGGACTCGGCCGGCGGCAAGGTCTGGGGGGTGAGTACGAGTTGCACCTCCACCGGCTCGCCCAGCGCCAGCGCCCGTTGTAGCTGGTCGGCATCCGGTGCTGACAGCGCCGCGGCCGGCACACCTTTCTCCCCGGGTTCGGTGCTTCTGCGCATTTGCCCGGCGTGCGCGAAACGATGGCTATTGGTGCCCACCGAGCGAATCAGCACCGCCGAGGCGCCCGCGCGCGCAGCGCTGTAGGCGGCGTGCCGGCGCTTGCCCACGGCCACGCCGTAGCCGGAGCCATCCCGACTGCGCGCCATCACTTCGTCCACGAATGCAATTCGACCACGCAGGCTGTTCTCCGGCACCGCCTGCAACGCCTGCAGCGTCGGAAAGGCGACAATCTCGCCACGCACGCCCGCGGTCGGCGTGGCGACGCTACCCCCGAGGGCCGTCACCACAAGTGGCTGCGGATAGGGCGAAAGAATGCTGGCGCGCTCAACGCCCCGCTGCCATAAGGGCACTTCAAAGGGCTCCACCCGCACGTTGGCGAAACCGAGCGCGTTGAGCTTTTGCACTGCCCAACTGCGCGCACGCGCTTCCGCTTCGCTACCTGCGAGACGCGGGCCCACTTCTGTGGTGAGGGAGCTCACTACTTCGTAGGCAATATTCCCCGCCATTGCCTGCTGCATCAGGTGTGCTGCGCGCAGGGCGCGATCGGGTGTTAGCGCATGCTGCCCACTGGCGGCAAAGGCCTGGGCGCACAACAACCCGGCGACCGCCAGAAATGCAAGTTGTTTCAAACTGATAGCTCCAGTGCCAGAACAAGACATCGCCCGCAGTCTAGCGAATCCCCCGCCCGCGCGGAAGGCGCGCACCCGCTACACTTGCAACCCTCCTGCCGCTATAGTTTCATGCCGGTGCAAACCGCCACAAATCGCCGCCCAAACCGGACACCACGCATGCCCACCCGTTCAGCCCCGCAATGGCCCTTCCGCTGGGATCTCCTGCTTCGCTACCGATTCATTGAAACCATCGCGCTCTGGGAGGGCCGCCTGACGACGCGCCACCTGTGCGACACCTTCGGTATCGGCCGGCAACAGGCGAGCAAAGACATCAATAACTATATCCGCGAAGTGGGGCCGGGAAATCTCGAGTACGACAAGTATCTCAAGGGCTATAAACCCACGGATGCCTTCACACCCCGGGTGACCCGCGGCCTGGCCGACGAGTACCTGCACCTGATGGCGCGCAACAACGAGCTGTCCAGTATGTTTGAATCACTGGCGCTTAACGTCGCCAATGTCGAGGTTTTGTCGCAACCCGTGCGCGATGTAAAACCGCAGGTACTGCGCCCCATCATGCAGGCCGCCCGGCAGCAGAAACGCCTGGAGGTGGACTACGTCTCCATCAACAACCCCGACCGTGAGGGCCGCATTATCGTGCCGCACACGCTGGTCTACACCGGCCTGCGCTGGCATGTGCGCGCGTGGTGTGAAAAAAATCTTGAATACCGGGATTTCGTGCTCAGCCGCTTTCGCGATATCCCCGAGATACTGGGAGATTCGGAGCACGGCGCCGAACAGGACACACAGTGGAACGAAGAGGTGCTGA
>TARA_R110000823_G_scaffold130015_15_pt1 | contig 44200 bp, 40 predicted proteins | sample TARA_R110000823 | Tara Oceans TARA_R110000823 (sample SAMEA4397722) | marine metagenome | biome: Polar Biome; feature: [DCM] deep chlorophyll maximum layer (ENVO:01000326); material: water (ENVO:00002006), including particulate matter (ENVO:01000060) such as... | depth 20 m | reverse complement strand
CGGGCCCATCCTCAGCGCACACATGACGAAAAAGCCCGCCATGACAAGAATGATGAGCGTTCCCAGAATCGACATTCCCGCCTGACTACGATACGTATTCACCGTGCTGTCTCCTGTATGTCTTTGTGCTTATTCTATTAATCCGACCCGGTTGAAACTTGGCAGGCTCAGCAGTGAATCCCAATGCATCCAGATCGCAAAGGCCTTGCCTACTATATCCCGTTCCGGCACCTGACCCCAAATACGACTGTCGCTGCTGTTGTCCCGGTTATCACCCATCATGAAATAGTGGTCTGGCCTGACCACCACGGAAAAATCCTGGCCGGGAACCTGTGAATCAACCTGCATCATGTGGCTCGCTTCGCCGAGCGTTTCCCTGGAAAAGCGATAACGCTCCGGCACGTCGGCCGGCGCGGGCGCCACTTCCCGGGCTACCAGTTCGCCGTTCACAAACAGCCGCTTGTCGCGATAGGTGATGGTATCACCGGGCAGCCCGACCACACGCTTGATGAAATAGGTGTCGTTCATATGCGGCGGGAAAAATACAATCACGTCGCCCCGCTCGGGTTCATTTAAATCGACGACCTTCGTTCTCACCACGGGCAGTCGAATACCATAGGTGTATTTGTTAACCAGAATGTAATCCCCCACCTGCAACGTCGGCACCATTGAGGAGGAAGGAATCTGGAAGGGTTCCACCAAAAATGAACGGAGAACAAACACGACCAGCAATACCGGGAAAAACGAGCGCGCATACTCCACGACCACGGGTTCCCGGGCGTTCTCCGCCGCAGCCGCCTGGAACCTGCTGGCATCGGCATTGCCCTCGCTGGCCCAGTTCGGGTATTTCTCCTTCAGCCCGGCAATCACCCGCCGCCGCCCGGGGGCGAGAAACAGGGCATCCAGCAACCACAACAATCCGCTGCCAAAGACCAGCGCGACCAGGATAAGCGGAAAATCCAGCGTGAAATCGCCCACGATTCAGCCATCTACCTTGAGTACTGCGAGAAACGCGGACTGCGGTATCTCGACATTTCCAACCTGCTTCATGCGTTTTTTCCCCGCTTTCTGTTTCTCAAGCAGTTTGCGCTTGCGCGATACATCGCCACCGTAGCATTTGGCAGTAACATTCTTGCGCAGCGCCTTGACGGTCTGCCGGGCGACGATCTTGCCACCGACCGCGGCCTGTATGGCCACGTCGAACATCTGCCGCGGAATCAGTTCTTTCATTTTTTCCGTCAGCATGCGACCGCGATGCTGCAGGTGATCGCGGTGGACGATTGTCGCCAGGGCATCCACCCGCTCGCCATTTATCAGCACATCCAGCCTGGACAGCTGGGCAGCTTCAAAACGCTCAAAGCTGTAATCCAGAGAAGCGTATCCGCGGCTGACGGATTTCAGGCGATCAAAGAAGTCCAGCACCACTTCGGCCATGGGAATATCGTAGACGATAGACACCTGGGCACCGAGAAATTGCATGTCCTTCTGCACGCCGCGCTTCTCCACACATAGCGTAATGACGTTGCCGAGATAATCCTGGGGCACCAGAATATTACAGCGCGCGATCGGCTCGCGCATCTCCTGAATATCGCCCACCTCGGGAAGTGACGATGGATTGTCTACCTGCTGGACCGTGCCATCGTTCTTCAGCACTTCATACACCACCGTCGGGGCGGTAGTGATCAGATCCAGGTCATACTCGCGCTCAAGGCGCTCCTGGATGATCTCCATGTGCAGCATGCCGAGGAAACCGCAGCGAAAACCGAAGCCCAGCGCGTCCGAGGTCTCGGGTTCATAAAACAGCGACGCATCGTTGAGCGTGAGCTTGCCGAGCGCATCGCGAAAATCCTCGTAGTCGTCGGAGGAGATGGTAAAGATGCCAGCGTAAACCTGTGGTTTAACGCGCTTGAAACCTGGCAGGGCGGGCACCTCGGGGTGGCCTGCGTGAATGAGCGTATCCCCCACGGGGGCGCCGTGAATATCCTTGATGCCGGCAACCACATAGCCTACTTCACCCGCCTGGAGCAAGTCTGTGGCCAGGCGTTTTGGCGTAAAAATACCCACACTGTCGACCTGCTGGGATTTCCCGATCGACTTGGCGACGATCTTGTCGCGCTTGCGCAGCACCCCCTGCATCACACGTACCAGAGACACGACCCCCAGGTAATTATCAAACCAGGAATCAATAATGAGCGCCTGCAGAGGGGCGTCGCGATCGCCTGTCGGGGGAGGAATCCTGCTTACCAGATACTCCAGTGCATCCTCGATACCCATGCCGGATTTGGCGCTCACCAGGCAGGCCTCAGTCGCATCAATGCCGATAATTTCTTCGATTTCCAGACGCACTTTGTCCGGGTCCGCCTGCGGCAGGTCCATTTTGTTCAGGATGGGGAGCACTTCAAGCCCCTGCTCGATGGCGGTGTAACAGTTGGCCACCGACTGAGCTTCCACGCCCTGCCCGGCATCCACCACCAGCAGGGCGCCCTCGCAGGCCGAAAGCGACCGGGACACCTCATAGGAAAAGTCCACATGGCCGGGTGTGTCGATGAAATTGAGCTGGTAGGTCTCGCCGTTGCGCGCGTGGTAATCGAGAGTCACGCTCTGGGCCTTGATGGTAATGCCGCGCTCGCGCTCAATATCCATGGAATCGAGCACTTGCTCGTTCATTTCCCGGGCGCTCAAGCCACCGCAGTGCTGGATGAAACGATCCGCGAGGGTGGATTTACCGTGGTCAATATGGGCAATAATGGAGAAATTGCGGATGTGTCCGAGATCGCTCACTCAATTGAATCCGGTTCGCCGACGACGTGCCCGGACAAGCATCCGGCCAACTGCAAAAAACGCGCGATTGTACCCCAACAGGTAGGCAACCGCCATGCGGAATACGCTTTCCGTACGCCGCACAGGCAGGTGCTTCCGGCGATGCCGGCAGACCAGGCACCCCGGCTACATCCCGGGTCAGTCTTTCAGTTTCAGACCGATGAACATTGGAGAGCCGCGGCGAATCAGCCGCACCGGCACTGAACTGCCGCTGGCAAGGCCGGAAACAACGCGCTCATAGGATTCGGCGGACTTTATCGGGCTCGAATCAATCAGGGTGATGATGTCGCCACTGACGATCCCGGCTTCGGCAGCCACAGAGCCCGTGAGGACTTCGCGCACCAGCACGCCACCATTGAGGCCGAGGCGCTCGAGACTGTCCGCGGGCACATCCTCAACCACCAGGCCGATTCGGCCACCGCGACCTTCCGACGCATCGCCGGCGCTCAGCGTATAACTGTCTTCGGAGCCGAGACCACCAACCGTTACGTCCAGGCTGGCGCGCTTCTTGTTGCGCAGGATATCCACCTTAACGCTGGTATCCGGAGCCACCAGGCCCACCACGTGGGGCAGATCGGAAGAGCTCGAAATATCATTCCCATCAAAACGCAAAATAATGTCTCCTGGCTTCAGACCGGCCTTGTCTGCCGGCCCGGCGTCGGCCACCTGGGATATCAGCGCGCCGCGCGGACGCTTCAGCCCAAAGGATTCCGCCAGATTTTTATCCACATCCTGAATAGTGACACCCAGCCAGCCGCGGGTTACCCGGCCATCACTCTTCAACTGGCTGACAACATTGCGCACCACGTTCACGGGAATGGCGAAGGACAAGCCGATCGACCCGCCGCTGCGGGTAAAGATCTGCGAGTTGACGCCCACCACATCGCCGTCCAGGTTAAACAGGGGGCCACCGGAATTACCCGGGTTGATCGCCACATCCGTCTGTATGAAGGGCACATAGTTTTCGTTTCGCTCGGTCGGCAGACTGCGACCCTTGGCGCTGACGATCCCCACCGTTGCCGAATAGTCCAGGCCGAAGGGAGAGCCAATGGCGAGCACCCATTCGCCCACTTCCAGTTTGTCATCCGCGGCCAGCTTAAGAACCGGCAGCCCCGTGGCATCAACCCGCAACAACGCGAGGTCGGATCTTGGGTCCGTGCCGATGACTTCGGCGCTGAACTCCCGGCGATCACTCATGCGCACCAGTACGCTGTCTGCACCTTCCACGACATGATTGTTGGTCACTATGAAGCCGTCCTGCGAGATCACAAACCCCGACCCCATACCCATGCGCGGGTTCGGCGTCGAAGGCCCGCCGCGATACTCGAAAAAGCGCCGCAGATACTCCGGAATTTCCTCCGGAAGCGGCTCTCCCCGGGAGGCGCGAGCCGCGCTCTGCTGCACAATTATCTTCACCACTGCTGGCGAGTTCTTGCTGACAATATGACGAAAATCCGGGAGTTCCGCCGCCATCACAAAAACGGGGAAACACAGGGCAAAGAATACCGAGATACAGTGAACAAGTTGTTTGGGTGCAATCATGGTGGCCTTCCAGAACACATTGAAGAATGGCAAATTAACGCTTGAATCAGGTCAGGCTGAGGGGCTGACCCAGTGGACGCAGCACCTCGACCAGCACCGGCTGAAAGTTTGCGTCATTGTGATGGCGCCTCGCGTGCCAGCGCAACAGCCCGAAACCCAGGCCAAGCCCGGCCAGGGCGCCGCAGGCCGCCAGCACATCTTCACTGCCGGTAAAAACCTGCACGGCCAGCGCGGCACCGCCGAGCATGCACAGTAGCGGCATCACGTAGGCAATCATTGATCCGCGCAGAATAACCTCCTCGGGAATGCTGATGCGCACCTCATCGTGTACGCGACAGTCTTGCAGCGCCAGATCGCCCGGCAACACCCGCACCAGCCCACGCCGACCGTCGTACAGGCGATTCAGCAGGCCGTGTCCGCAACCTTTCTGCGCCGCGCAGCTACCGCAGGTGCTCTTGCGAATGGTCTCTACCCAGAGTCCATCGGACTCCACAGCCACAACAACACCGCTTTCCGTTAACATCTCACTGTACCCACTTCACAGAATCGGCAACCATGCGCGCGGTGTTCACAGGCACTTCGCCAATCACCGTGACCAGAACCGGCTGGCCGTCAACGCGCATGCCTCGCGTGTAGGAGGTCGTGCCCCCTTCGCGCACCAGCCCTTCTCCCGGATGCAACTCTCTCTCCAGTTCCTCGAGGAAAATCGAGATCACCGCCAGGCCATCGGTATAGGTTCGACGCCCGGAGAGTGCGCCAGGGTTGTCCGTTGCGGTGAACCCGCCGGGTAGCCAGGTTACCTGCCAGGGTTGGCGCAATGCAGGCTTTCCGGAAAGCGCATCAGGATGTGGGTGAGCGGCGCGATGCTCAATGGCGCCAGCACCCGAGGCCGGCACGCTGGCACCGAATTCCACCCTGACAAACCTGAATGTCTCCAGCGGCTTTTTGCCGCGTCCGATGGTATCAGTCTGCAACAACAACCCGGTCTCCTTGTCCAGCAACATACTATAACCGAATCGATACATGTCGCGGGGGGCGACGCGAATCTGTACCGCAGGCCGGCCGGCAACCCGCGCGTCCGCGCCTACGCTGAAACGGTACTGTTCGGCAATTCCACAGCGACCCTCGTGCAATTCACTGCTGATTCGGAGCAATTGTTGCCCGGGATGAATGCATTCCAGGGGATGCCCGGACCGGTCGACCTGGGCACCCTGGCCGGTGAGTTGCGTCAGGCGTTCGTACGCCGCGTCATCACCGACAATGTGCGACACCTGTATGACCTGTATATCTTCGCCCCGCTGCAGCGTGACCACGCCGTGGTAGCTGTGCTGGCGGAGGCTGTGTGACATTTTCTCCAGCCATGCAAGCGCGGCTTTATCCATGTCCGGGCATCCGGCCGCCGCGCCCGCTGCAAACAGGGCAAGCAGCAAGCCAATGGCGGCAAAAGCGACTCTGCGCATGCGACTCAGCACGGGTTGCTATTCACGAATCTCGGGGACTCGGGCAAACGGTATCAACCCATGCGGTGAGTTCAGGGCCGCATGCTCGGCATGCTCCTGCATGTACCGGCTCATGCGCTGGCGGGCGAGCTGTTCATAGGCTGTGCGCGTTGCGGGTTGCAGAACGGGCAAGGGCTGGGTGCCATAGGAAGCTTGCACCGGTGTGGAACCCAGGCTGTTGAGCATGCCCACGGGTGAAGGTCGCGCCGCCAACGTGGCCGATTCCGAGGCCGCCTTACCGCCGTTCAGGTGAGCGAGTTGCTGACCACCGATGACGACGACCATCGCCACCGATGCCGCCACGGCAAAACTTGCCAATGGTCGCCACCGTCGACGCCCGTCGCGTGAATCCACATGCGCTGGCGACTCTGCAATCATCGCCCGAATACGCTGCGAAATATCCCGCTCCACGCCCGCCTGTTGTTGATTCTTCAGCACCCCGCGCACGGCGGCATAACGCACCCAGGTGCGACGCAGGGCTTCATCGTCGCCGATGGCACCCAGTACTCGCTGCAGTTCCAGTTCGTTGGCCTCACCATCGAGAATCGCCGACAGCGACTCGTACATCTTCTCACCCATACCGCCGTTTCCCTGCATATTGCGTTACTCCTCGCCGCCCAACTGCTTGCGCACCCGTTGATCGATCGCCTCACGTGCCCGAAAAATTCTCGAGCGAACCGTGCCGACGGGACAATCCATCACTTCAGCAATGTCTTCATAACTCAGACCGTCGAATTCGCGCAAAGTTACCGCTGTGCGCAAATCGTCAGGCAATTCGCTGATTGCGTTCTCGACCACGGCTTTCAACTCACTTCCAAATAATGCATTCTCCGGATTCTCGATGTCACGCAGCGCCCCGCCACCCTCGTAGTACTCCGCATCAGCGACGTCCACGTCCGATCCGGGCGGCCGCCTGGAGCGCGACACGAGATAATTTTTGGCGGTGTTGATCGCAATACGGTAGAGCCAGGTATAAAAGGCGCTTTCGCCCCGAAAACGCGGCAATGCCTTGTAGGCCTTGATAAACGCTTCCTGGGCGACATCCTGCACTTCATCGGCATCTCGCACATAGCGGCTGATCAAGGCGAAAATCTTGTGCTGGTATTTGAGCACCAGCATGTCAAATGCGCGGCTGTCACCTTTCTGAACCCTGGCTACAAGCTGTTGATCCGTGTCTGCGGCACTCACCCCCGATCACCCTCCCTGGTGGCCCGTTGGGGCCGAGTCCCGCATTGCCGCAGGCCGCTCTCGGCGCACGGGGGAGACATTGCGTGGTTCGAATTCAAATTCGTCTGCTGCCACCTGAGAGAGCGAGTGCGCTGAAAAGTTCCCAAGACTGCGACTTTTCGTCTTCTGTACAAGGTCGTATATACTCCTCGGGAGCGTACAGTGTCTTCCGGGCACTTCCGTCCGACACATCATATATTTCACCCCCCTGAGCGGCAACTTGGAAGCTGATGACAAATCGTTACCAACACGATGTCCTGGTGATCGGCAGCGGAGCCGCGGGCCTCAGCGTCGCACTGCATCTGCCGGCACATCTTCGCATCGCGCTGGTGTCCAAGGCGGACATGAACCAGGGCTCAACCTACTGGGCACAGGGCGGCATGGCGGCTGTACTGGACAACCGCGACACCATCGACTCCCACGTGGCGGACACCCTCGCGGCGGGCGCGGGGCTGTGCCGCCGGGAGGCGGTGGAGTTCACGGTCAGCAACAGTCGGCGCTGCGTCGAATGGCTGGTAGCGCTGGGAGTCGATTTCGACCTTTACGACAACGGTTCGGGCAGCCCGGAGCGGGAATTTCACCTTACCAGGGAGGGCGGCCACAGTCACCGGCGCATTATTCACTCAGCGGACCGCACCGGCCGCGCGATCTCCGAGGTGCTGACGGAGCGCGCGCTCGCGGCTGACAACATTGATATCTTTACGCATCGCACCGCAGTCGACCTGATAGTCAATGACAACCGCTGTGAAGGCGCCTACATTCTCGACCAGCGCAACGATCACGTAGACCTGTTCCAGGCATCGGCCGTGGTGCTGGCCACTGGCGGAGCCAGCAAAGCCTACCTTTATACCAGTAACCCGGACGGCGCGAGCGGCGATGGCATTGCCATGGCGTGGCGAGCCGGGTGCCGGGTTGCCAATCTTGAGTTCAACCAGTTTCACCCCACCTGCCTGTATCACCCCAAAGCCAGGTCCTTCCTAATCACCGAAGCAATTCGCGGCGAGGGCGGCAGGCTATTGCTGCCCGACGGTAGCGCTTTCATGCATCGTTTCGACAAACGCGCGGAGCTGGCGCCGCGCGATGTGGTAGCGCGCGCAATCGACCATGAGATGAAGCGCCTGGGGGCAAAATGCGTTTTTCTCGATATTTCGCACCAGCCGCGGGAGTTCCTTGCCAGCCACTTTCCCACGGTTATGGCCCGCTGCGCCGAGTACGGTATCGACATCGCCGCCGAGGCCATCCCAGTCGTGCCGGCTGCGCATTACACCTGCGGCGGGATCGTGGTGGATAACGCAAGCCGTACGAACCTCGCCGCGCTGTATGCCGTGGGTGAGGCCTCATGCACCGGGTTGCACGGCGCCAACCGCATGGCGAGCAACTCGCTGCTCGAATGCATTGTCTACGCGGAAGCCGCCGCCGGGCATATCGCGGCGACCATCGCCAATGCGCCCCCGCTGCGTGAGGCGCCCGCCTGGGATGAAAGCCAGGTCACCGATTCGGATGAGGACGTGGTCATCTCTCACAACTGGGACGAGCTGCGCCGCTTCATGTGGGACTATGTTGGTATCGTGCGCACCAACAAGCGCCTGCAACGGGCGCGGCATCGCGTGCAATTGCTGCAGGCGGAGATCGCCGAGTACTACGGCAACTACAAGGTCAGCAACGACCTCCTTGAGCTGCGCAATCTCGCCATGGTGGCGGAGCTGATGATCACCTGCGCCATCGCCCGCCGCGAGAGCCGGGGGTTGCACTACACGCTCGACTACCCGAACGCACTTGCGGAAGCCCGCGATACCATACTGGAGCCGCCCGGTACTGTACCCTCAAAAGCGGCAAAGACCTCAGGCTGACAGCGCCAGACGTACTCGCAGACGGCGCAATGCCTCCCGGTCTGCCGCGTCGCTGAATACCCAGAGGGTCAGCCGCTGCCTTCCCGGAACTACCCGCAACACGAGACAGATCACCCAGGGAAGTGTCGAGTATCGCTCCAGGCTCACCGGCACGTCACTGCCCGCGCGCTGCACAAACCACTGGCCAGACCGCAGGCTCAGTGTGAACTGCCTGCCTGTCGCCTCATACAAGCCCCACAACCGCAAGAGCACCGGCAACGGCAGCACAATGCCGAGGGCGAAGTGGCCCGCGGCCACCAGTTGCGCGAGTGCGCAGAAAACAGCGACGGACAGGCCAGCCAGCAGCGCCTGCGCGATACAGGATCTAGCGATCCGCAGGCGGAGTGTGGGCGAATTCGAGAATCTTTCTGACAAGTGCGCGTTGCTCCGCGTCCGCCGGCTCCTCCCGTTGCAGTAGCCAGGCATACAGATCCTGATCCTCACAGCGCATCAGCACCTCCAGGCACTGACGCTCCCGGGCATCCAGCTGCGCATAGCGGGCCGTGACGAAAGGTTCCAGAACCAGATCCAGCTCCAGCATTCCCCGTCGCGCGGCCCAGCGCATGCGATTGAACTCTTCAGTGGATATCATGCCTTCCCCCCGGGGATCACCGCCACGTCAAAAGCGCGCATTATAGCGCTCATCCGCGCAGCACTGGTGCCCTGGAGCTGACAGCGGATAGCGCAGGCACTATGATGGCACCGCGTACACCGCCAGGGACAGCAAAACAGCCAGCGAGCGGCGCAAACTTGAGGTTTTCCATGCAATGTACATTCACCCTGCTCGAGCACGAGGCCCTGCTGCATATTAGCGGGCCGGACGCACTGACCTTTCTGCAGGGCCAGGCAACCTGCGACACCCGCGATGCAGGGCCAGAACAAGCAGTTCGCGGCGCATATTGCACGCCCCAGGGACGTGTGGTCTGCGATTTTCTTCTTCTGCAGCTGGGATACGAACACTACGCCCTGCGCATGCGGCGCGACATCCGCGAACAGGCCCGTGAGGTTTTCGCACGCTACATCGTCTTCTCGAAAGCCACACTGCGTGCCGGGCCCGACGACTGGCTGATCGCCGGGGTCGTCGGCAGCGACGCGAGGGGCCTGCTGGAAAAGATTTTCGGGCGCGTGCCGCGGTCCCCGCTGGCCGGATGCAGCGGCAAGGACTTCGTACTGGTACAAACCGATGCCGCAGGAGAGATGTTCGAGTGTTTTCTGGCTGCCGACAGCACGTGGCCGCAAGCTCTGGCCGACGCATCGGAGGCTGGCTCGGAAGCCTGCTGGCGCTTTCGCGAACTCAGCGAAGGCATCGCGCGCATTGAGCGCGCAACGCAGACTGAATTCGTCCCCCAGGCGTTAAACTACGATCTCACGGGCCAGATCAATTTCAGCAAGGGCTGCTACACCGGCCAGGAAGTTGTCGCCCGGCTGCACTACCGGGGAAAATCAAAACGCCGGGCTTTCCTTTACCGCCTCCCCGCGGGTAATGCTGGCATTCACGAGCCCGCGATCGGCATGCCGGTTTTCAAGGCGGATGGCAAGCCTGTAGGCCAGGTACTCAACAGCGCTGCCTGTGAGGGTGAAGTCCGATTACTGGCTGCGGCGAGCATTGAAGATGCCAGGGGGCAGCTGTACCTCGAGACAGCCGAGGGCGCCGCGCTTGAGGCGCTGGCGATGCCTTATCCCGTGGATGGCGACTGAGCGCCTGGAGGCAGTTGCCAGTCTATCGGACGCTCGCCCTTGCTCTCGAGATAGCGGTTGGCGGCCAGAAAATGCCCACACCCGAAGAATCCACGGTGCGCGCTCAGGGGCGAGGGGTGTGGCGCCTTGAGCACACAGTGCCGACGGGCATCGATGATCGCTCCCTTGCGCTGCGCATAACTGCCCCAGAGCATGAAAACCACGCCTTCGCGGTGTGTATTGATAACCTCGATCACACGATCAGTAAATTGCTCCCAGCCTTTGCCCTGATGCGAGGCGGCCCGGGCACATTCCACCGATAGCACACTGTTGAGCAACAACACGCCCTGATCCGCCCACGCCGTGAGGTCACCGTGGGTCGGAATCGGCAGCGCCAGCTCGCTATGCAATTCCTTGTAAATATTCATCAGGGAGGGCGGAATGGCGACTCCGGCTCTCACCGAAAAGCTCAAACCGTGCGCCTGGCCTTCGCCGTGGTAAGGGTCCTGCCCGAGTATCACCACCTTCACGCGTGCGAGCGGTGTATGGCTGAACGCGCTGAAGAACTCGTCCCCGGGCGGAAAAATGCGCTTCCCAGCGCGCTTCTCGGTCAATAGAAATTCGCGCAGTTCGCGCATGTACGGCTGCTGTAACTCGCTGCCCAGCGCGACTTGCCAATCGCCTCCAAGCTGGCCGCGGCCTGCCTTCGGCCCGCTCACGCGACTCAGTTACAGGCCGCCATCAACACAACCCGCTCGTACAGCTCTGCGTGCGGGTCATGTGGCACCAGCGGGAACAACAGTCTCACCGAATCGACCTCGCCATGCGCCGCTTCAACCTGCTTGGATCGCTGCCGCTTGCCGGCGGGCGCATTGCTTACTGCTGTCACCGGCCTCGCGGAAAACGCAGCCTGCCGGCGCTCTGCTGGAGCCTCGTCGTACAGGGTTGTGCGCATCCAAGGCTCCCGCCCCAGCGTGCGTACAAGACTCTCGATATCCCCGGGCGTCCACTCCTGCCCGTGACCGGAACCGGCCGCCCGGGTGATGCTCTCGTTCATGAGCGAACCACCCAGATCATTCGCCCCGGCAGAGAGGCAGGCGGCAACGCCATCGCGCCCCATCTTCACCCAGGAGGCCTGTATATTGTCGATAAAGCCGTGCAACACCAGACGAGACACCGCGTGCATCAGCAGGGCTTCACGGAACGTGGGGCCTCGACGTGCGCGGCCCTTGAGGTACATCGGCGCTTCCATATGCACGAACGGCAGGGGCACAAATTCGGTGAAGCCGCCTGTGCGGCGCTGCAAGTCGCGCACCGCCAGCAAATGCGCCGCCCAGTGATGCGGGCGATCAATATGCCCGTACATGATGGTTGCAGTGCTCCGCAGACCCTGATTATGCGCGGTCTCCATCACCTGCAACCATTGCGCGGTATTCAGTTTGTCAGGGCACAATTCGGCACGTACTTCATCGTGCAGAATCTCTGCCGCTGTTCCCGGCAATGTTTTCAGCCCGGCTTCACGCAGTGCCGCAAGAAACGCGGCGATATCCACGCCCAGCGTTTCCGCGCCCTGCCAGACTTCCAGCGGTGAAAACGCATGCACATGCATCGCGGGAGTTGCCCTGCTCACCGTGGCCAGAATGTCCAGATAGGTCTGCCCCGTGTAATCGGGATGAATGCCGCCCTGCATGCACACTTCGGTCGCGCCGCGCTGCCATGCCTCGCGGGTTCGGCGCATGATTTCCTCGCCGCTGATATCGTAGGGTTTGCCACGCAGGTTCTCGCTGTGCTTGCCCTTGGAAAACGCGCAGAACTGGCATTTGAAATAACACACGTTGGTGTAATTGATATTGCGGTTGACCACGTAACTGACCCTGTCACCGCAGACTTCCCTGCGCAGGGCGTCCGCCGCGCGCACCACAAAGGCAAACTCGGGGCCGCGCACGCTGAACAGCCGCGTCACGTCGAGCTCGCTGAGTTCCCCGGAGTCACGGCAACGCTCCACTATCTCACGCAAATCCGCAGCTGGCTCCCATGCCCCGGGCGCTGCATCCAGCCAGGCGGTCTCGATTGCCGGTACCGGCCGCTCTTCACCGGGCACCCAGTCGTCGCGCCGGGCATAACCGTCGGCGTCGGCGTGCCGGAGCACTGCCGGCCGCACGTTCTCATCCAGCCAGCGACCACCCGCGGTAACGTAGGCCGGGTAAATGGTCAGGCGCTGATCGAGAAACTTGCCCGCGGCGGCGGTTTCCCGCTCGAGTTTCTGCAGGTGCGGCCAGGGCGCCTCGGGATTCACGTGGTCGGGCGTCAGGGGTGACACGCCGCCCCAGTCATTGATACCCGCAGCCACGAGTTGCGGCAAAACACCCGGGCTCAGGTTGGGCGGCGCCTGAATATTCATGCCGGCGCCAAATATCAGGCGCGCAACGGCAATGGTCCACAGGAGCTCATTCAGGTCCGGCTCGGGCGCGCCAGCCATCAGGGTCTCGGGCTTGGCGCGAAAATTCTGCACAATCACTTCCTGCAAATGGCCGTGACGCATGTGCAGTGTGCGCAGGGCCAATAACGATTCAATGCGCTCACGACGTGTTTCGCCAATGCCGATAAGAATGCCGGAAGTGAACGGCACGCGAGCCTGACCCGCGAGTTCGAGGGTTTCCAGGCGACGCGCTGGCTGTTTGTCTGGAGAGCCGTAGTGCGGCATGCCCTTGTGCGTGAGTCGCTCCGCGGACGATTCCAGCATGATGCCCATGGAGGCGCTCACCGGGCGCAGCAAGGCGATTTCGCTGGCATCCATACAACCGGCATTGATATGCGGCAAGAGGCCGGTCTCCGCCAGCACCCGTGCCGCGACCTCGGCAACGTATTCCAGCGTGCTGGCGAAGCCCATATCCGCGAGCGCCTTGCGCGCAGCAGCGTAACGTAGTTCCGGGCGCTCACCGAGCGTAAAAAGGGCCTCCTGGCAACCCTGCCTGGCGCCTTCCCGACACAGTGCAAGCACCTCATCAATCGGCATGTAGGCCTGTTCAATTTTCTTTGGCGTGCGCGCGAAGGTGCAGTAATGACAGACATCGCGACACAGATGCGTGAGGGGAATAAACACCTTGCGGGAGTATGTAATGATGTTGCCGTGAGCGCGATCACGCAGCCGGCCTGCAAGCGCCGCGAGCATCGCGGTATCAGACTGCCCGGCCAGGGCCAGCGCCTCCTCATCGCTGAGAGATTCACCCTCCAGCAGACGGGTTTCAATGGTCTTCCAGTCGCACTTCACCCTCGCGCACCTCCCCGGTCATCAGCGCCAGTATTCGCCGGCTTTACCGGCAACTGCATACTCTCCAGAGCCAGTGACACTCGCGTGCCCAGGCCCGAGCCCACCAGCAGTTCGCCAGTATGGCTGGTATCGCGTCCGCGCAGGCGCGGCAGCAACTCGGCGAGGTCGCGCGGCTCATCGACATCCAGCGCGATACCCGGCCGGTCAATTTGCCGCGGTGCGCCTCCGGCGGCGCGGCCAGCCTCAAAATGTCTGGCAAAACTGTTGTTGCCAAACTGGAAATCCGGCATGTGAGACGCACGGAAGGCCAGCAGATTGGTACCGGCGTGATGGCGGTCTGAGCCGATAAGCGGGCAGGCACCCGCTTCCAGCGCGGCCAGCACAGCGTCGACATCCTCGGCGCAGAGCAGCGGAAGATCTGCGTGGAGCGCCACGATATACCTCGCACCGTCGTTCCGCAAAAGCCCGGACGCGCAGCGCAGCACCGGGTTGAGTCCGGCGCAGCCAAGCCCCTGCTCAGACCAGCACTGCGCCCGGTATTTATTTGCCAGAAGGGAGGCCCCCGGATCGTCGGATACAATCACAATGCGTTCGACAGCAGGGTGCACCGCGAGCACGCCCAGCACATCTTCGGCCATCGCCTGTGTCAGGGCACGCCGTTCGGAGGGACGCAGCAGGCCCGCGAGCCGGCTCTTCGCCTGCAGGAGATCCTTCAACGGCAGCAACAGGCTTAACATGCGACTAATTGCGCCCGATCTGCATGATCGAGCGCGCCAGACGCCGCTTGTCTTCGCGGCTGTGCATTACGGTTTCCGCAGTCACTACCTCTACTCCCAGAGCCATGATTCCGTCCATCAGTTTAGCGTCACTGTGGTCGAGAACGAAATGGTCCAGCAGGCCGGGATAGCGGCGCTGGTAGTGCGCTGCCACACCCTCTGCCGTTGCCGGCACACCCAGCTCCGACATCATCTTGGCGGTGGGCCCTTTAATCGCCCTGCCGGCTACTATCGGCGAGACCAGCGTCACCGGCGCCCGCGCGTCACGCAGTGCCGGCCAAAGACCGGGCACCTGCAATATAGGATCGATGCTGACAAATGGATTCGACGGACAGATGATTATCCGCGAAAAGTACCCGCCGGCCAGCAGGCTCATGAGCTCCGCGTTCGGCTGCGCCTCCTCTATGCCTGCGAAACTGAAACCCGAGACCGCCGGTTCGCAGCGTTCGCCCACGAAGTACTGTTGAAAGGGCAGACTCCGGTTAGCGCAGTGCACGGTCGTGTGCACCGGCGCATCCGTCATTGGATACACCCGGGCTGCGACACCCAGGCGTCGCGCCAGCTCCGCTGTCACCTGGGCCAGCGTGTCTCCCGCGCCCAACCGCTGGCTGCGCCACAGATGCGTTGCCAGATCCCTGTCGCCCAGGCGAAACCAGGTCTCACCGCCCAGGCGACCCAGCGCTTCCAACGCGTTGAACGTTTCTCCCTCCAGGCCCCACCCCTGGGCGGCGTTGGCGATACCCGCGAGGGTGTACACCAGCGTGTCGATATCCGGGCTGATGTGCAGCCCGAGGTGGTTAAAATCGTCACCCGTGTTGACCAGCAGATGCAGCTCCAGCTCGGGAATATCGGCCAGACCGAGCGCCAGTTTGGCGCCGCCGACGCCACCCGTGAGAGCCAGTACCGGCTGCATCAGCGAAACATGTCCAGCGCGCGATCGCGCAGCAGCGATTTCGAGCCGGTTTCGGCGCTCGCCAGTGCGGCGCCTCGCACCAGCACTACCGGCACGGCCTCGGCTGCCTGCCCCATTACCAGGGAGGCCGCCGCGGCCAGTTCGTCGGCAACCGCCGCCTCCGTCACCTCCAGCACATTGCCGAAGAGATCCCGCTCACCAATCTGGTTCTTCAGCGGCAGGAGCCCGGCTGTGCCAATCGCCACGCCCACGGTGCCATTGCGCCACGCGCGCCCGAAACTGTCGTTGATGATCACCTGCGGCGCCACGCCGGTGAGCGCCTGCACGGCGCCGCGCAGGTTTGCGGCCGAGGCGTCTGCATCTTCCGGCAGCAACAGCAGACGGGGATCTTCCGGGTCGCTGCTGATATTCGAGCGATCGATACCGGCGTTGGCGTGCACATAGCCGTTGCGGTGCTCTACGATAATCACACCGGGGCGGGCGCGCAGGACTTCCCGGCTCTCACGCAGAATGAGCTCCACCTGACGCGGATCCTTGCACACCTCCCCGGCCAGTGCGCAGGCTTCGGAACCGGGCGTCACCGCCGACAGGGAAACATAGCGATTCTCGACCTTCGAAACGACCTTTTGCGCGATCACCAGCACATCGCCCTCGCGCAGTTCGAGATCATTTCTCCCGAGCGCGGCAACGATGATTGCGGCGAGATCGTCACCCGGCTCCAGCAGCGGCATGCCGGTCAGCGGCAGCAGTTCAAGCCGGGCTGTCATCGCGGCAGGCGTCAGCCCTTGCCCAGACCGCTGATCTTGATGCCCGCGTGACCGCCATACTGCTTGTTGATCGAAATCAGCACCGAGGTGAGGGCCTCCGCGGCGGCGGCGTTGTTGATCATGCCTGCATGGTAGCCGCGCATGCCGGCGGCCTCGACGAGGCTGATCACCTGCTCCCGCGCGTCCCGTTTGTTGCCGCAGACCAGAACATCGCAATCGATGCCGCTGCCCTCCTGGAGATGGGCAGCCGCCACGTTCTGAAATGCCGAAACCACGGCCACCTCTTCGCCGAGAAGGTCCTGTGCTATCTGTCCGGCGCTACCTTCCGGCGGTAACTGCACGCGCGCCACTTTCGGCGGCACCAGCGGTACCGTGACGTCGATCAGGATCTTTCCCTGCAGGGCAGGCTTCACCAATTCGAGCGTGCTCGCCTGGTGACTGAAGGGCACCGTGAGTGTAACGATATCGGCGGCCTCGGCGGCGGCGAGATTCTCCATCGCCCGCACGCTCACCGCGGTCACTCCGCGCTCGGCCATGATCTCGCACAAATCGGCCACCGCGGCCTCGGCCTTCTCCTGGGTGCGTGAGCCGATGATGACCTGGTACCCGGCCTGCGCCCAGCGACGGGCAAGCCCGGTACCCAAATCCCCGGTGCCGCCGAGTATGGCGAGCACGGGTAAAGTGTCTGTTGTCATAGAAATGATTCCCGATAAAACGATGCGATGCGGCAGTACATTCTTTACAACCGCGAGCGGATTGTGCTGCGTGAAAGCCGCGACCTGTCGACCCCGCAATTTGCTGCTTCGGGGATTTCGGTTAGCATGGCCGCAGCTCGAGCATAGTATGTAAATCACCCGCCGATCACAAGCGCGGCAGACAGGCACAGGGAGTCGACAGGCATGGAAAACGCGCTGGATTTCAGCGGTAAGGTCGTGATCGTAACCGGCGGCGGCAAGGGCGTGGGGCGCGGCATCAGCGAGTGTTTTCTCGCGGCGGGTGCAAAGGTCATGATTTGCGGACGCTCGGCACCGGAGACCCTGCCCGAGGCGGACGGAAATCGCGCGCTATTCACGCCCTGCGACGTGAAGGATTACGCGCAGATAGAAGCCTGCGTGGAAGAGACCGTGCGTCAGCTTGGTCGCCTCGATGTGCTGGTCAACAACGCCGGCGGTGCGCCCTTCGCGGAGGCAGCCACCGCATCACCGCGTTTCTCGGAATCCATCATCCGGCTCAATCTCATAGCTCCGCTGAACTTTGCCCAGGTTGCCAATCGCGTGATGCAACAACAGGCATCCGGAGGCAGCATCGTCAATATTGCCAGCGTCAGCACGCTGCGCCCCTCCCCCGGCACGGCTGCCTATGGCGCCGCCAAAGCCGGGCTGGTCAACCTCGGCTCCTCACTGGCGGTAGAATGGGCGCCCCGCGTGCGCGTCAACGCCCTGGTCGTCGGCCTCACCGTCACCGAACAGGCCCACCTGCATTACGGTGACGACGCCGGGATAGCCGCGGTCGGAGAGACCATCCCGATGGGTCGCATGGCGCTGCCCACAGATGTTGGCAACGCCTGCCTGTTCCTGGCGTCACCGCTGGCCAGCTACGTGAGCGGCACCAGCTTTGCGGTACATGGTGGCGGCGAGAAGCCGGCCTTTCTCGACGCGGCGAATGTCAAAAACTGAGCGGCGCTGCCAGCGAGCGGGGTGTCCCGCTTGTCGGCTGGTGCCCAATGGGTATAATTCCTGTACTCTACAAAAGAATCATAAGCCGCATGCATCGGCCAACGCCTGAGCAGGGCAAAACACGGCTAGAGGTCCAATGCCCAACGACACAGCCCCGCCCGGAGCACTCCCGGCAACCCTCGTTACGGATGACGCGGTTGAATTCGCGGGACAGTTAACGAGCCTGCTGGATGGCCAGCTCGAACTGGATATAACGCAGACCGGACAAAATACACAACCCACCCCGCCCCGCGGCGCCTACGCCACGCTGTCAGTACCTGCACATCTTGAATGTAGCGCCGCACTGGGCAGCACCCGCGTGCGGATTTCCGACGTTGCAAGCAATCGGTTTAGCCTGCAGTTCGCCGCGGAGGACTCGGACATCGCCAGCCGCTTTCGCGACGCCATTGCAGCCGCGGCCAGCCGCCCCGAGCCGGAAGCAGCGCCGAAATCCCCTGCAGCCCCCACTGCGCCGACGTCACGGGCTCACACGGCCCCCGCCCGGCCAGCCGGAAAGGCACAGGCCGCCAGCGCGGTCTACGACGGTTTGCTCGACGAGGTGCGCAAACAGAGCCTGGAGCATATCGGCGAGGCACTGGAACCTTTCCTGCGCGACCTCACCGACTACCTGCTGGAGCTGTCGTCAAAACTCCGCCAGCGCAAGGACGGCGAAAACCAGCATTACGCCTCGGCAATTATCGTCCGTCACGGCAGGGGCGAAATCGTCAAGCGCTTCGTCAGCCAGATTGAGGCCTACTACGACGACCTGGTTCCCGAGGAACCGGACGACCAACTGTGGCGCCATACCAATGGCGGCGTTGACGAACTCGATCTGGTAGACCTGCAGGACTTTGAAGACTACCTGCTCATTGATCGCATGATCACCTACGGCGAAGACCTGCATAGAGTGCCGCTCGAGGCACTCACGCTGCGCCTGGCGGAGCTCGTGGCGGAAGATCCGAACTCCCTGCGCAATCCGGTACACATACGTCAGCTTTGTCGCGCCCTGCAGAACGCCATGACGGCGGTTGAAATACCCAAAGAGGTGTTGCCGCACGCCTTCGATTACTTCGCCAAACGCTTCCTGCGCCAGTTGGGCGAGTACTACGCGCCCTTGAACCGGCTGCTCGCAAACGCCGGGGTGTTGCCGGAAGTCGAGAAGGAAATCAGCAACAAGGGCTCTCTCCTGAAAGCCAAGGAGACCTTTCATCCACCGGCGCGCCCTCGCCGCGATAAACCGCGCGATGAGCACGGCCACCCCGGCGGTGGTAGTGGCGGGCCCTACGCGCAGTATGCAGCGCAGCGCGGCCCCCTGGATCAGGTGCACCAGCAACTGGGAGAACAGTTGACCGGCGCCATGGGCCGCTTTACGCCGGCGAGCCTGTATAAATCGGTGGTGGACGCACTCAATTTCAAGCGCGAGGCGCAGGGGTTGCTCAGTGGCCAGACCCTCGACAGCGGAGCGTCGCTGAGCGGTACCTGGGATGGCAATACCGTGGCCAGCACCGATGTCGACCAGTCTCGCCTGGCGGACGCGCAGCTGATTGCACAGGTACTCGGCGAACTGCAGCGCAATGCCACAGCGCGTGACGAGGTCTCCGATTCAGAGTCGCTGCGCGCCTATCTCGCGCAGCACAAGGACAGCCTCGGCGCGCTGAGAAACAGCAGCGGTCTTACCGCCGACAGCCTGAATCAGCTCGACATGGTCGACAACCTGTTCGGCACGATCCGCTCGCAGCTCGATATCACCAGCGAACTCAAACCGGCACTGGGAGCACTGCAGATTCCGCTCGCAAAACTGGCGCTGATGGATCCGCGCTTTTTCGTCGATCAGGGCCATACCGCGCGCACGGTGGTAGACAAGCTCTCCAAACTCGCCACTTCCGCCAATTTTCCGAACAAGGCGCTGGAAGGGCGCATCAACGATATCGTCGATACGATAATCGCGGACTACGAAAGCGACAGCAATGTGTTCGATGACGCATTGCAGAAAGTTGAGCGGCTGGCGGCGCAACAGGAAAGAGCACTGTCGCGCAACATTGAGCGCGTGGTGCGCACGCAGGAAGGCCAGGAAAAACTTTCCGCGGCGCGGCGCGAGGTCGCTCAGGTCATTCGCAAAGTCATTCCGGAAGACAAAGCACCGAAGGTACTCATAGACCTTATAGAATGCGGCTGGCGCGACACCATGGTGCTGACCCACGTCAAGGACGGACCGCATAGCGCGTCGTGGCGCGATCAGGTCAAAAACCTCAAACTATTGTGTCACTGGCTGGATGAACAACAGGCCGGCGACACAGATGAAGACCGCAACGTGGAACGCAGCCTGGAAGCGGAGCCGCTGCTGGAACTGATTGGCGCGCAAATTTCTACCGCACTACCCACCAATATTTCGCATGAAGCTGTGCTTGAGGAACTGCGCGACGTCCTCGCTGGCAACACCCCGGTGGATCGGGTAGCAGTCAGTGACAACATCGCAACGCCGGCTGCCGATCCCGCCAGAGTGCGCGAGAAGATTGAAGACCTCCCGCGCCTGCGGCGCTGGGTTAAACGCGTCGAGCAACTGGAAAAGGATAACTGGCTCACCTACCGCGATAAAAGCGGCAAGAAAAAGCGCATGCAGCTCGCCTGGATCAGCCCGGCGCGTGACCGCTTCATCTTTGTCAACGAGCGCGGACAAAAAGTCGCTGACCTGAGCGCGGTCAAACTGGCGCGGGAGCTCAGTCGCGGTGTGCAGCCACCGGCGCCGGCAGACAGGCTGTCCGTGGTTGACCAGAGCATGTACCAGACTCTGGAGCACGTGCAGAAAACCCTCAGCTTCGCGCGCAACCACGACACCCTCACGCGGCTTATAAACCGGGAAACTTTCCTCGACCAGATATCCCGATCTCTCAGGCACAGCCGGCACAAGCTCGCGCAGCATGCGGTGCTCTACCTGAATATTGATCAGTTCAATCTGGTGAATGAAGTCTATGATCGCATTAGCGGCGATCAGGTGCTGCTGGAATTCGCCAAGTTGCTCTCGCAATTGCATGGCAAGAAATCCTCTTCGGCGCGCATTCGCGCGGACGAATTCGGCATACTGCTGCTGGACAGGCCGATCGAAGCAGCGATGGAATTCGCCGAAAAGATCCGCGAGGACATCGCCGCCAGCAGCATGGATATAGACGGCGAGAGCGTGCGTTTTACGGTTTCCATTGGCGTCGTTGCGATCGCGGAACACAGCCCCAGCGTCGAGGAGGTGCTGGAGGCCGCGCGCGCTGCCATGCAACTCGCCAAGCAGGGCGGCCGAAACAGGGTCGTGCAGTACAAAGCGGAACAGGATGAGGCGAAGCAGTACAAATCGAAGAAACGCCACACCCGCCAGAACCTGGAGGAGGCCCTGGCGACAGACCGCTTTGTATTGCGCGCGCAGCCCATCGTGCAGACTGCCGTGCAGGACAGCGGGCATACCACCCAGCATTTTGAATTGTTGCTCGGCCTGCGCAATAAAGACGGCACACTGGATTCCCCTGAAGAATTCATCCGCTCTGCCGAGCGTTACGGCTTCATGACACTGGTAGACCGCTGGGTGGTGCGCGAGTCATTCAGCTGGATAAGCCAGCTTATGGATGCCCAGAAAGTGATCCCGAACCTGGCGATAAACCTGTCCGGAGCGAGTGTGACCGACGATGCCTTTCTCGACTACCTGCTCGAGCAGATTTCGGAATTCGGCGTGGGCACGAGCCGTCTGTGTTTCGAGATTACCGAAACCGGCACCATCTCCAACCTGGTGAAAGCCGCCGACTTCGTGCGCGCATTCCGCAACATCGGTTGCAAGTTTTCCATCGATGATTTTGGCACCGGCCTTGCCAGCCACAATTACCTGCGCGAACTGCCGGTCGATTATGTCAAGATCGATGGCAGCTTCATCACCGGCATCCACAAGAACCGCAACGACTACGCCATGGCGCGTTCAATCAACGATCTCGCCCACTTCCTCGGGCAGCAGACGATTGCTGAATCGGTCGAGAACGCTGAAATCATCGCCAAACTCGAAGAAATTGGCGTGGATTATCTGCAGGGCTGGGGCATAGGCAAGCCCAAACTTCTGGCAGAGGTCAGCGACGATCTCTCCACAGTCGAGAAATAGTTGAAAGCAGACACCTTGCGGGCCGATGCGATCGACAGGGATTACGACAGTCTGGTAGGCCTGCTGTATCAGGGAGCACTGCAGGAGCAACCCTGGCAGAGTGCATTGCCCGCGCTACGCGAGTTACTGGATGCGGATGTGGTATCACTGGTCTTGCGGCCGCCAACGACCGATGACCAGGGCGTGATACTCAATTGCGTGCGGCCAGACCGTGATCGCGCCGGCGAGCAGTCGCCGCTTGCAGACCCGAACGACTGGCAGGCAAGTGCCTACCGCGAACAATTCTTCTCGCTCGACCCTTTCGTCAATCTGCCGCTGAACAAAGTCATTGCACTGGAAGACATTCTTCCGGACAGGGAACTCAGGCAATCGGACTACTACCTGCACTACCTCAAGCCTATCGGCCTGTTCCGTATACTCGGCGTCGACACGGCGGAGCCGGGCGGGATGCTGGCGCGCCTGCGAGTGGCCCGCAGGCGCAGCGATGCCCACTTTGCGCAGAACGAACGCGACCTGCTGACACTCCTTACACCACACCTGCGCCGTGCCATGGAAATCTACGCGCGATTGAATCGCGCCACCTCCGAGCGCGACGTGTACGCCGGCGCGGTCAGCCAGCTATCTGTGGCCACAATCATTCTCAACGAGCAGGGTCGCGTGCTCACCACCAATGAGGTCGGGCGAGCGCTGCTCGATCAGGCGGACGGCCTGAGCCTGCGTGACGAACGGCTGCATATCGAGGGCCGCGACATCAACCGCGAACTGCAGGAAGCCCTCACCGCCATCATTCGCGCGCAGCAGCATGGCGAGCCCTCGGTGGTCCGCGCCCTGCGCGTACCCCGCGCCGGCGGGCGCGCGCACCTCGGACTGGTCATTCGGCCCGCCACCAGCACCCAAGGTGGGGAAAGCCAGGTCATGCCGGCAGCCGCGGTTTTCATTTCGGATCCCGAACTGGAAGTGGAGACCTCACAGCAGATTCTGGGCGAACTGTTCAAACTGACCCCTGCAGAGGCCCGCCTGGCCACGCTGCTGGCTCGGGGGCTGAGCCTGGCTGAAGTGTCGAGGGCGCAGGATATTTCGCAACACACGGCTCGCGCGCAGCTCAAATCGATCTTCGCCAAGACCGGCATCTCACGCCAGGCAGAACTGGTCAGGCTGGTGCTGAAGAGCGCTGCCGCACTGGCCTGAGCACCCGTTGACCTAAATCAACATGGCCCGTAATCCGGGCTGCTAGTGTTGGCTCTGCGGTTTGCTACGGTGCAGTCATGACAGGAACCCAGCAGGAAATCGGTGGTTTCGATGTCCGGAATCCGGAAGTGTCAGCCGATCTGGCCCTCGCCGCCAGGTACGCCCGTCCGGGGCCGCGCTACACATCCTACCCCACCGCACCCCACTTCAACGATCCGGAGGCCGTCGACGCCTACCGGCACTGGATGCAGAATGCCGCACCCAGCGCGGCGCCCCTGTCCATTTACGTGCACCTCCCGTTCTGCCGCGACATCTGCTACTACTGCGCCTGTAACAAGGTTGTCACCCGCGATCCGGATGCGTCTGCGGCGTATCTGCTGCGCCTGGAAAAGGAAATAGAACAGCAATCAGAGCTGGTCGGCCGCCATCGGCCGGTAACTCAACTGCACTGGGGCGGCGGCACGCCGACTTATTTCGACGCGGCCGAGCTGACCCGCCTGATGCACAAACTGGCCAGTCACTTTCACCTGCTGGATCGTCCCGACCGGGAATACGCCATCGAGATCGATCCTCGCACCGTGCAGCCCGATACCATCGCCCTGCTGCGGGGCCTGGGTTTCAACCGCATCAGCATGGGCATTCAGGATTTTGATCCGCTGGTACAAAAATCGATCAATCGCATTCAGCCGCCTCCGCTAGTGGAGAAGCTGGTGCGCGCGGTGCGTCGACACAGTTTCGATTCACTCAGTTTCGACCTGATCTATGGCCTGCCGCACCAGGATCGTCACTCCATGGCGGACACGCTGCAGAAAGTCATCGCCATGGCGCCCGACCGGATCGCTTGCTACAGCTATGCGCACCTGCCGGAACGCTTCCCGAGCCAGCGCGCCATAGACCGCTTGAGTATACCCGCCGCAGCGGAAAAACTGCTGTTGCACGAACTCATCAGCCACGCCCTGATGGATGCGGGCTACGTGCACATCGGCATGGACCATTTCGTCCTGCCTGGGGACGAACTCGCCATTGCCCAGCACCAGGGCCGCCTGCAGCGCAATTTTCAGGGCTATTCACTGCGACTGGCAAACGACATTCTCGGGCTGGGCGTATCCGCAATCAGCCAGATGGGCAATTTCTACCTGCAGAATGTGCGCGAGCTGACGGCCTACTACCAGCGGCTGGACCGGCAGGTAAGCGCATTGGAGCGCGGCTGTCGCCTGAGCCAGGAGGACCAGCTTCGACGCTTCATCATCATGCGCCTGATCTGTGAGCTGCGACTGGATATACCGGAGTGTAATCAACGCTTTGCAGTGGATTTCAGGCACCATTTCAGCGCTGAACTGGAGACCCTGCGGGCCATGGCCAACGATGGACTGGTGCGGCTGGAGGAGTCAACCGTCAGCGTCACCGAGCGCGGCCGCCCGTTTTTGCGCAATATCTGCATGGTTTTTGACGCCTACCTCGATACCGCAACACAATCCTCGCCGATCAATTTCTCCGCCACCCTCTGACCGACTGGCATATGGGAAACCAGAGCTTTCGTTTATACTGGGAGCACGCGCCCGGGGGACCTGCTCTATGACCGCTCACCTGAATAGCTCTGAAAACCCGTCTACTGCCGAACAGTGTCCACACGATTTCCAGGTCACTTGCAGCAATTGCAGGCTCAACAGCATCTGCCTGCCACTGGCCCTGGAGCACGATGATATCGACCAGCTGGACAGTATCATCCAGCGCAGCAAGCCCTTGCAGAAAAGCCAGTACCTTTACCGCGAAGGGGACGAATTCCAGTCGGTGTTCGCGGTGCGCTCCGGGACCCTGAAAGCCTACAGAACGACTGATGATGGCCGCGAGCAGGTCACGGGTTTTTATTTCCCGGGCGAAATTCTGGGAATGGACGGCATCAGCAACAATACCCATGCCTCCTCGGCCCGCGCGCTGGAAACCGCCGCCGTGTGCGAGATACCGTTTACCTCGCTGGAGAAGCTGAGCGCGACCATGCCCAGCCTGCAGCGGCATTTCTTCCAGCTCATGAGCCGCGAAATCACCGAAGACCAGCTTCTGATCACACTGCTGAGCAAAAACTCCGCCGAGCAGCGCGTTGCCTCCCTGATGCTGAGCATCTCCAGTCGCAACGCGCGCCGCAAACTCAGCGCCACCAAGTTCCGTCTGTCAATGTCGCGGGTCGATATCGGCAACTATCTGGGTCTTACCGTCGAAACCGTCAGCCGCGTTTTCAGCCGCATGCAGAAGATGGATGTTCTGCGAGTGGACAACCGGGAAATCGAAATTCTCGACATTGATGGCGTGCGCAATCTGGCGAATTTTGGCGACTGAGCCCGACGCGCGGCGGAGCCTCGTCCCCCGCCATTGATACACATCAACAACTCAGCCTGAGTTGTCGCTAGAATGACGCCGTGATGTACAACACAGCCTGCATTGGGGAGAACCTCGCCGAATGATACAACACAGTTTTGGCCTGTTAGTCAGGCCCAGCGTTGCCTGGCGCAGGATTGCGGATCTCCCTTCGAACCGTATGGCTACTCTGGTGCTTTACCCCTGTGTAATGGCCCTGTTGCCCGCTATCGCGTTTTACTACGGCACCACGCAAGTGGGCTGGGCGGTGGGCGACGGTCAGGTAATCCGGCTGACGCCGGAAAGCGCACGGCAGATTTGTATTCTCTTTTATCTGACCATGATCGCCTGTATCGCTGTAATCGGGTATTCCATTCACTGGATGTCGGATACCTACGGCGCGAACTCCACTATCGTCAAAGGTGTTGTCATCGCCGGCCTCACCGCCACCCCCCTGTTCATCGCCGGAATTGTGGGCCTCTACCCGATTCTCTGGCTGGATATGCTGGTGGGCGTTGCCGCGGTCAGCTGGTCGGTCTATCTGATGTATACGGGCATTCCCATCGTGATGGACATTCCCGCGGAGCGGGGCTTTCTTTTCTCAAGCGCAGTTCTGGCGATAGCCATGGTCATCCTGATCTGCCTGATGGTCGGTTCTGTGCTCCTTTGGGAGCTGGGCGCTGCGCCAGTGTTCACTGATTAATCTTTTTCGCGTTGCGGTATTTAAACAACTGGAATCACACAATGAGTGAGCTCAACCCTGCACTGGAACACCCCACGTACAATTACAAGGTGGTGCGGCAATTCGCCATCATGACAGTAGTGTGGGGCATTGTCGGCATGTTGGTGGGCGTGGTGATCGCCGCGCAGCTGGCCTGGCCCGCGCTGAATTTTGACCTGCCGTGGTTCCATTTTGGTCGCCTGCGCCCACTGCATACCAATGCGGTGATTTTCGCTTTCGGCGGTAGCGCACTTTTCGCCACCTCCTACTACTGTGTGCAGCGCACCTGCCAGGTCCGGCTCATCTCCGACAAGCTGGCGGCATTCACCTTCTGGGGCTGGCAACTGGTGATCGTTGCCGCCGCCATCACCCTGCCACTGGGACTCACCACCAGCAAGGAGTATGCAGAGCTGGAATGGCCGATCGACATTCTCATCACCATCGTCTGGGTCGTGTATGCGATCGTATTCTTCGGCACCATCATGCAGCGCAAAACCAGCCATATCTATGTCGCCAACTGGTTCTTCGGCGCCTATATCCTGACCATTGCGGTGCTGCACGTGATCAACAGCATGGCCGTTCCGGTCGGCCTGACAAAGTCCTACTCGGTGTACGCCGGCACCGTGGACGCCATGGTGCAATGGTGGTACGGCCACAACGCGGTGGGCTTCTTCCTGACAGCGGGCTTTCTCGGCATGATGTACTACTTCGTGCCAAAGCAGGCTGAACGGCCGATCTACTCCTACCGGCTCAGTATCGTCCACTTTTGGGCGCTGGTGGCTGTGTATATCTGGGCCGGCCCCCACCACCTGCACTACACCGCCCTGCCCGACTGGGCCCAGAGCCTGGGCATGGTCATGTCGATCATCCTGCTGGCACCTTCATGGGGTGGCATGATCAACGGCATCATGACCCTCTCCGGCGCGTGGGATAAATTGCGCACGGATCCGATCCTCCGTTTTCTCGTGGTCAGCCTGTCCTTCTACGGCATGTCCACGTTCGAGGGGCCCATGATGTCGATCAAAACCGTGAATGCCCTTTCACACTACACCGACTGGACCATTGGCCACGTGCATTCGGGCGCGCTGGGCTGGGTTGCCATGATTTCAATCGGCGCCATATATCACCTCATCCCGATCCTGTTTGGCAAGGAGCGTATGTACAGCGTTGGGCTCATCAACACCCATTTCTGGATGTCCACGATCGGCACTGTGCTGTACATCGCCTCCATGTGGGTGAACGGCGTAATGCAGGGCCTGATGTGGCGCGCCTACAACCAGGACGGCACGCTAACCTATACCTTCGTGGAGTCGGTTGCCGCAAGCCACCCGGGCTACATCGTCAGGGTCATCGGCGGCCTGATCTTCTTCAGCGGCATGCTGGTGATGGCCTACAACGTTTACATGACAACACGGCGCGACGTGCAGCCCCAGGCGGTTGCCAGCTCCGCGAGCCCGGCCTAAGGAGTCGACGATGAACCACGATAAGGTTGAGAAAAACGTCGGCATCATGGTGATTTTGATCATCGTCGCAATCAGCTTCGGCACCCTGGTAGAACTGGTTCCGCTAATGTTTTCCCGCGTCACCAGCGAACCCATCGCCGGGCTCAAGCCCTTGCCGGCTTTGGAACTCGAGGGCCGGGATATCTATGTTCGCGAAGGCTGCAATACCTGTCACTCACAGATGATACGACCGCTGCGCGCCGAGACCGAGCGCTACGGCCACTACTCGGTTGCCGGTGAATTCGTGTACGACCACCCTTTCCTCTGGGGTTCCAAGCGCACCGGGCCAGACCTGGCCAGGGTCGGCGATCGCTACAGCGACGCCTGGCACCGGGCGCATCTGTTAAACCCACGCGATGTAGTACCCGAGTCGAATATGCCGGCGTTTCCCTGGCTGTTTGAAGCCGAGGTGAACGGCGAGCGCACCGGGAAAAAGATGGCTGCCCTGCGCAGCGTGGGTGTTCCCTATACCGACGAGGACATCGCGGGCGCAAGCGCTGCCGTAGAAGGCAAAAAAGAAATTGACGCACTGGTAGCCTACCTGCAACAGCTCGGCACCCTGGTAACGACGAGACGCTGATGGATATCAACGACCTTCGGGGCCTGAGCACTGTTTTTCTACTGATCGCATTCATCGGTGTGTGCATCTGGGCCTACAGCAAGAAACGTAAACGGGAGTTCGACGAAGCCGCGAACCTGCCATTTGCAGACGAAGAGATGAACGAACGCACCAAGCAGGAGAACAAACAGGATGACTGAATTCTGGAGCCTTTGGATAATCGTGCTGACGATCATCACTCTGGTGCTGTTGGTCTGGCTGCTTTTTGGCAATCGCAAACGTACCCAGGAATCTGTCGAACGAACGACCGGACACAGCTACGATGGCATTGAAGAATACGACAACCCGCTACCGTCGTGGTGGTTCAACATGTTCGTTATTACCATCGTGTGGGGGGTCGCCTACCTCATCGCCTACCCCGGCATGGGGAATTTCAAGGGGTTGCTGGGCTGGACACAGATCGAGCAGTACGAAAGCCGCGTGGCCGAGGCCGAGAGCCGCTTTCGCGCCGAGCGTGACCGCTACCTCTCCATGACGGTGGAGGAGATCGCCGATGACCCCGCGGTGCGCAAAATGGGCATGCGCATGTTCGGTAACAACTGCGCCCAGTGCCACGGTTCAGATGCGAGGGGCAGCTACGGCTTCCCCAACCTCACGGATGACGACTGGCTGTACGGCGGCGACCCGGCAACGATCAAGGCCACACTGGTCAACGGTCGCCAGGCCGTGATGCCGTCCTGGGGCGCCATCCTGGATGACCAGGAGATTCTGGAAACGACCGAATACGTGCTCCAACTGAGTGATCGGGATGTCGATGCGGCGCTGGCGCAGAAAGGCAAGGTGCATTTCAACACCTATTGCGTTGCCTGCCATACCGCCGAGGGCACCGGAAACCCCATGCTCGGCGCACCGGATCTAACCAATGATATCTGGCTCTACGGCGGCACACGGACACAGATCGCCCACACACTTCGCGCAGGGCGCAATGGCCAGATGCCAGCGTTCAAGGATACGCTGAGCGAGGACAAGATTCACATACTCACCGCCTATGTCTACGGCCTGAGCAACTAATCGACGCACCTGGGGATTCAACGCCGGGAATCCCCGTCCTTTCACTCCACGCTGTACGGTATTGCAACTATGTCTGACCCGGAGTTGATCGACCTCACCGAGGTCGCGCCGGCCGAGGTCGCAGAACTGGACCTCTACCAGCGTCGCGAAAAAATCTATACGCGAAAGATCGAAGGTTTTTTCCAGCGCATCCGCATGTTCACAGGCTGGCCCTTGCTGGTCGGCTACTTCCTGCTGCCGTGGCTATCCTGGGATGGACGCCAGTTGGTGCTGTTCGACCTGCCGGCGCGTAAATTCCACATTCTGGGCCTCACCTTCTGGCCACAGGATTTCCCCATGCTGGCATTTCTGTTGATGATCGCCGCGTTCGCCCTGTTTGCGGTAACCACCTTCGCAGGGCGGATCTGGTGCGGATATACCTGTCCGCAAACAGTGTGGACCAGCATATTTATGTGGCTGGAACAGAAAACCGAGGGTAATCGAAACCAGCGGATTCGTCTCGACAAGGAACCATGGTCTGCGAACAAGGTGGCTCGCAAGATCCTGAAACATGGCTCATGGCTCATGGTTGCCTACTTTACCGGCTTCACATTTGTAGGCTATTTCTACCCGATCCAGGACCTGCTGATCGACCTGTGGAGTTTCGATCTACCGCTGATGGCCGTCGCCTGGATAGTGTTTTTTACCCTCGCGACTTATATCAATGCGGGCTGGATGCGCGAACAGGTGTGTATATACATGTGCCCCTACGCCCGCTTCCAGTCGGTGATGTTCGACCGCGACACGTTGATCGTCTCCTATGATCCAAAGCGCGGGGAGCCGCGCGGCTCACGCAAGCGCGATGCAGACCCCGACAAACTCGGCCTGGGCGACTGTATCGACTGTGAACTCTGCCTGCAGGTTTGTCCTACGGGAATCGATATTCGCAAGGGCCTGCAATACGAATGCATCGGCTGCGCCCTGTGCGTGGATGCCTGTGACTCGGTAATGGACAAGATGAACTACCCGCGCGGCCTGATACGCTACACCAGCGAGCGGGAACTCGAGGGCGGAAAAACCCACTGGCTGCGACCGCGTATTATTGGCTATACACTGATGCTGACACTGATGATCGGTGTTTTCTCCTATAATGTGTACACGCGCGTGCCACTGGAACTCACGGCAATACGCGACCGCAACGCGCTGTATCTCACTACCGATACCGGGGCGATAGAAAACATCTACACACTGCAACTGGCGAACATGGACCAATCCATGCATGAGTTCGAACTCAGCCTCTTTGGTCTGCCAGGCGCCAGCCTGGTGGGCGAGACAGTCCACACAGTGAACGCGGGAGAGCTGCGCACCATCAACATCCGCGTGCGTGTGGCGCCCGGCAGTCTTGAGGAAGCCAGCACCGGATTCTGGATGACCGCTCGCGCCACGGACACGCCGGACTTGCAGGCGACCACTGAAACCCGCTTTTTGAAGCCACTGTGAACAAACCGCCCTACACTGACGCCGACAAGGAGCCGTGGCATCGCCAGTTCTGGCCGTGGTTTCTGATCTTACTGCCCGGCAGCGTGGTGATCGCCTCATTGATCACGCTTTATATTGCGGCCACGGGCGCCGACGACCTGGTCGCGGACGAGTACTACAAAGATGGCCTGGCCATTAACCGCCGGCTGGGAGAACTGGAACGGGCAGCCGAACTGGAACTCGCGGCGGAGCTCGTGTTCGAGGATGTGAGCGTGCAGGTAGCGCTGGAGGCCCCCGGAGATCCCCGGATGTTGCAACTCGACATGTCGCATCCGCTGGAGGCAGACCGGGACTTTTCCGTCCGCCTCTCCCGCATCGCTACAGGTTACTACGCCGGCCGTTTGCAGAACGCCGTGGCGCCGCGCTGGCACTGGAGCCTGGAGCCGGTGGAGCCCGGAGACTGGCGCCTGGATGGGGTGGTGGATGATGCGGACATGGCGGATGAACGCGATCGCTGAGCCGCATCCCGCGCACGCCATGACGGAATGCTTCCACTGTGGCGAACCGATACCCCACGGTTGCGATATCAGTATTGATATCGACGGCGAAACGCGTGCCATGTGCTGCCCGGGCTGCCGCGCGGTGGCAGCCTTGATCAGTAGTAGTGGTTTGGGCGGTTTTTACCGGCGCCGCACGGCCTTCAGCGATCGGCCCCCCGCGGGCGCGGTGCCCGCCTCCCCGGACACAGCCGCCAGCTTTAGGATCTACGATGACGCGGAACTGGCCGCGACCTTCAGCGACACCGACGCGCAGGGCGTCACCCGCGCCCGGATTCTGGTGGGCGGTATCAGCTGCGCGGCCTGCACCTGGTTGATCGAAGAGCATCTCCGCAGTATTCGGGGGGTCAGCGATGCCAGAGTGAATTTGCAGCAGTCGCGCCTGGATGTGGCCTATGACGCCTCTCGATTGCGAATGAGCGACGTATTCGCCCAACTCGAATCGCTCGGCTACCGCCCCCGCCCCTATGTTCACGGCGCGCAGCGGGAACATCTGCAGACTGAATTCCGCAAAGATCTGCGCAGGCTCGCGGTGGCCGGGATTGGCATGATGCAGGTGGGCATGTTCGCCATTGCCCTGCACGCCGGCGACATGCAGGGGATGGAATCCCAATACGCATGGCTCCTGCGCTGGGTCAGCCTGCCGGTGGCGGCGCTGGTCGTGTTGTATTGTGCACGACCTTTCTTCACCACTGCCTGGCGACATCTCAAACACGGAAAACTGGTCATGGACCTGCCGGTCGCCCTGGCCATCGGGCTCGCTTTCCTGGCGAGCGCCTGGGCGACAATCAGCAACAGTGGGCAGGTGTATTTCGATTCCGTTGTGATGTTCACCTTCTTCCTGTTGCTGGGCCGTTTCCTGGAAAAACGCGCGCGGCAAAAACACACCGAGGCCTGGCTGGACGCCGAGGACGAACTCCCCGGCGCGGTGACAGTAAAACGCGGCGAAAACTGGGTAAGCGTACCGCGCATCCGCCTTGCGGCCGGCGACACGCTGCTCATACGCGGCGGCGATACGGTGCCGGTAGACGCGCGCATCGTGGTCGGTCAGAGCGCGGTGCGCGAGGACACTTTCAATGGCGAGCATCTGCCACGCAACGTTGCCGAGGGCGACACCGTGTATGCCGGCACAGTGAATGTGGAGGCCAATCTGCAGGCCACCGCGCTGGGTACCTATCGCGATACCCGCCTCGCGGCACTGCGCCGTTCAGCCGATATCGGCAGCGGGGCAAAGCCCCGGCTGGCACGCCTCGCAGATCAGGTAGCGGCCTGGTTTGTTGCGGGCATCCTGCTGGCGGCCAGCCTTACTGCAATCGTGTGGCTGCAAATCGACGCCGGGCGCGCGCTGTGGGTGACGCTCTCGGTACTGGTGATCAGTTGTCCCTGTGCGCTGGCGCTGGCGACACCCGCTGCCCTGGCGAGCGCTGCCGCCGCGTTGCGCGGCAGCGGCGTTCTGGTGCGTGGAGAGAACGCCCTTGAGGCATTGCCGCGTTGCACACATCTGCTTTTCGACAAGACCGGCACCCTGACGGTTGGCCAGTTGTGCGTCGCGCAGGTATTACCGCTGTCCACCAGTACCGAATCCCAGATCCTGGCCCTGGGGGCGGCTCTGCAACTGCACGCAAGCCACCCCGTAGCCAGCGCGTTTGCGGCGTACGGGGCGGCTGATCAGCCCTTCGACAGCGTGAGCTATCAGGTTGGCGCGGGACTTCAGGGGCAACTCAACGGCGCGCACTACCGCATGGGCAGCCACGCATTCTGCCGCGGCATCGCGCCCAAACTGCCGGCTCCACCGGACGATGACCGCCTGTGGATAGCAATTGCCCACGACGACCAGCCGCTGGCCTGGATCGGCCTGGATGACCCTGTGCGCGAAGAGGCGCAAGACGTGGTTGCTGCCGCACGGGACACGCTGGGCCTGCAGGTGGAACTGCTCACCGGCGACAGTTCGCCACGCGGACCACGACTCGCTGCGGCGCTCGGCATGACGCTGCATGCCCACGGATTGTCGCCACAGGAAAAAATGACGCGTGTACGTGTCCTGCAGGAATCCGGTGCACGCGTGTGCATGGTGGGCGACGGGCTCAACGATGCACCTGTGCTCGCCCTGGCCGACGCCTCTTTTGCTGTTGCCGGGGCGACCGACCTGGCCCGCACCCAGGCAGATTTCGTGGTTACCGATGGTGGTCTGCAGCGCGTGCTGGAAACCTTCCATGTTGCCAGACGCTGTCGCAGTGTCATCCGGCAGAATCTCGGCTGGGCCCTGAGCTACAATCTGTGCGCGATTCCCATTGCCGCGGCGGGCCTGGTTCCACCCTGGATGGCGGCACTCGGAATGTCGCTGAGCTCGCTGCTCGTGGTGCTCAATTCACTGCGCCTGAACGCCCCGGCACACTCTGTTCAGACAGCTCCCGCTGGAGGCCCGTTGTGGAAAGCCTCTACCTCCTGATCCCTATCGCGTTGATATTCTGCGTGATCGCGATCAAATTACTCCTTTGGGCAATCGACAGCGGTCAATACGACGACCTCGACAAAGAGGCCTGGCGGATTCTCGCCGACGAAGACGATACAACCACTCGCGACCAAACCGCAAAGGCGCGCAGTGAGGACGACGACGAGCATGCTTGAACCCTCACAGGCGGGCGCCGCCCTGCTACTGGGTTTATCGGGCGCCGGGCACTGTCTGGGCATGTGTGGCGGTATCGCTGGTGCACTCAATCTTGGCGGCGCCCGGGGACCCGGCATCACGCTGGCGTATCATGCCGGGCGCATCGCAAGCTATACCCTTCTGGGCGGCTTGCTCGGTCTTGCCGCGGGCAGCATCGACCTGAGCGCCTGGACCATTTTCCTGCGCTACCTCGCCGGATTCCTGCTGATCGGCATGGGGTTGTATATCGCCAACTGGTGGCGCGGCATGCAGATTCTGGAACGCGCGGGCGCCCGGCTTTGGGCTCCCGTGCAACGCCTGTCATCTGCCTGGCTGCCGGCGCGCCACTGGTATCAGGGGCTGGCGCTGGGACTCTGCTGGGGCATGATGCCCTGCGGCCTCATCTACAGCAGCCTGGCACTGGCGGCCACCGCGCAGGATACTGCGGCATCCGCCAGCATGATGTTCCTGTTCGGTGTTGGCACCTTGCCGGCCATGCTTGCCGTAAGCCTGGGCGCGGGCAGTCTGCAGCAGTTTCTGCGCAGGCGCGGCTTGAAACTGCTGATCGCCCTGCTACTGATAGCCTCCGGACTGTGGACGCTCTATGTAGTCGCCAGCCACGCCGAGCATCGGCAGCACGGCATGGAGCAACCGATGGATCACTCCATGCACACCGGGCACGCGAGCGACGACAGCCAATAGCGCGTGCCCGAACTATCAGAACCGGTAGGCGATACCGATGTTATAGACCCAGGGGTCAACCTCCACATCAAACTTCACCTTGGCCGCCGCGGCGCCGTTTGAATTGGCGGTGATGGTGGCGTTGGTGTCTATATCCAGGTACCACACGGCGGCATTCAGCGCCCAGTTGTCGCCAATGGGAATATCCACGCCGACCTGACCAGCCAGGCCAAAGGAATCATCCAGATCGAGATTGGCATCGTCCACCGCGCCATCGGTAAGAGAGCCCAGCAATCCGACCAGTTCGTTGTCAACTTCTGTATCGAAGAACAGTGTGTAGTTTGCGCCAAAACCCACATACGGCTGCCAGCCCGACTGCCCGCCACGGGGATACCACTGGATCAACAGCGTGGGCGGCAGATGCTTGAGTGACCCGGCGTCCAGCGTGGTACCTGAGATAGCGCCCTTGCCTACCGCCTCGACATCGTGTGAAAACGGCGTTGCAACGAGCAGCTCCACACCCCAGTGAGTGTCTACCATATAAGTGCCCGTTAGGCCGAGTTGAGTGTCACTGTCCACTTTCGCCCGGGCTACCAGACCCGTCGGAAGATTTATATCATCGCTATCCGAGTTGGGATCGACCGTGGCCGCCCCGGCACGCACAATCCAGTCGCCTTTTTCGTAGGCCAAACCCGGCAGGGAGGCGGCAGCCAGCGTGGTGGCCACAGCTATCGTCAACGCTCTTTTCATAACACTACTCCGTAGTTAAGGGTGGCATTTCCTGAGCCACGCCGATCCGTGGAGCATACTATGTCAGGCATCCAGAATGCGTATTGATGTCGATCAAATAGCTCGAATAAAACGTACTGAAAGTCTGTAAAACAAGAGGTTTCGCGCTTGCACAGGCACTGCCACTGAGGATGGGGGCACTTCAAATCGAGTCCGCGTCCGCGAGTGGCGCAACGCTGCGCAGAATCAGCCGCACCAGGCCCGATTGACGCGCCACGCCGGTTTTGGCGAACACGGCGCGCAGGTGAGCGCGCGCGGTGTTGCGGCTGATGGAGAGTTTCTCTGACGCTTCATCGAGGCTCATGCCATTCGCCAGCAACAGGGCAAGATTCGCCTCGGTGGGCGTCAGGTCGAACAGGCGGCTGACAACACGCTGCGGCGGCTCCGCGGCCTGTTGCGGATCGCTGATGAACAGCACTGTGCGCGGAATACCGCTACCCTGAGCTGCATCTGTGCGTGGCACCTCCCGGGCGACCAGCCCGAGCTCGCCCCGTCCATCCCTGCGGGGCACCTGCATCGCGGCGACCGGTCTTGGCCCCCCCTCCTCTCGCGGCTGGCGCAGGCGTGCCAGCAGGAGCAGAAATTCGCGATTCGCCTCGCGATCAGTGAGTTGTGGCCGGTTGTCCACCAGCGCGATGCCATCACCGAGGGCAACCAGCGCAGACGCGGCATCATTGATTGACAGTACCTGACCCAGTTCGTCCAGTATCATCGTCGCCACGCGCAATTGTTCCACTGCGCCGGCATACACCGCGCGCTCGCGCTCGATCCTGCTGAAACGCGTGTGCAGGCGGATAGAGCGCTGCAGGTGTGGCGTGAGCGCCTGCAGGAGTTGTTTCTCGCTATCACCAAAGGCCTTTGCACCCTCGTAACGTCCGGCGCGGAAGCGTACATCGAGTTCAGTGCCGTCGCGGATGTCCAGGCCAAGAAAGTCATACCAGCCCTGCGGCTGCATGATCACGCGATAAAAATCACTGGCCAGCAGCGTCGAACTGGAGAGGTACTCGTGCAGGCTGTATGCCTCGCCGGAAGGCAGGTTCACGAACGGATCGAGAACAAATTCCCCGGCGCTATAGCTCTGCATTGCCGACAGCGAGCCGCCGTCTGCCAGCATCACCACCTGATCTTCAAGGCTCGGGGGACGCAGCAACAACGTCACGAGGTGCGCATCCAGCTCGGTGCGCATGCGGGCGAGAAAGGTCTGCCAGGGCGGCTCTTCCAGCGGCCCGTTATAAAGCTCGCCAAGCAGTTCGCTGAACCGGGTATCGATATGCATGCACGGAGTATAGCGCCAAAGCCAGCGCTTCCCACACGACCGACGGTCGCCCGCTGGTGTGCGGCATTCGTGTGTGCGTAAACGAGAGCCGTGTCGCTACTGCAGGAAAGACAGCGCCACCAACCGCAGGGCAAGCAGCGTGACCAGCCAGCGAAACAGACGTACAAAATTCACCTGTCCCAGGCGCTGACGCAAGCGGGTGCCCACCCATGAACCACACACAACGGCTATGATCATGCCTCCCAGCAGGGGCCACCAGGCGGCAAAGCCGAAGCCCATGGCTGCGTAGGCACCCAGACGCAATGCATGATTGAGGCTCATGTAAACCGCCGTGTTCACAACCAGCCAGTCTCTGCCTGTATTGCGTTGCAACAGCACTGCGGCGCCGACCGGACCAGTCGCGCCGGCGATCATGCCGAGCCCGGTTTGGTAGAAGCCGAGTGACAGCAAAGCAAGCTGGCCGCCGCGGGAAATCTGTGGCAGCGGCACCCAGGTCATGAACAGTATCAACACGCCGATGATCGCGGGCAGCCAGCGAAGATCCAGACTCTGGTAGACCTCTGCGCCTACCCACGCACCCGCTACGGCGCCCAGAGTGAAGGCTGGCAATATACCCCAGTCTATGTGCGACCAGCCAAACACCGCACGCGAGGCATTGCTGGCGAGCTGGGTGGCGGCATGCAGGGGCAGGATAGCCGCGACCGGCACAAAACCGGGCATCAGCGCAATCAGGAGAATGCCGCCGCCCATGCCCATGACTGCCGCCAGACAGGAACTCAGGAAAGCGAGCGGTACCAGCCAGAATTCACTCACCCGTGGGTCCACCTCACATTTAGCTGCGCAGACTGCAAGTTGCTACCTTGTACAGGTGGATTAATCCGCCGGAGCCCGGGCGCGAGTGTGGCAGCGATGGCCCGATAGACCGTGACTAACCCATCGGGTAAGCGATCTCGCGCGATACCGCATCAATGCGCGCCAGGGTTTCAGTGTCCAGTACTACATCCGCCGCCGCCAGAAGGTCGGGCACCTGCTCGGGCGTGGTGGCGCCGACAATCGTGGAAGCGACAAAATCGTGCTGCTTGCTCCAGGCTATCGCCATGGTGACCAGCGACATACCGATGTCGGCGGCGATTTCACCAAACCGCTCGGTAGACGCCAGAGTATTCTCGTTAACGAAACGATGCATCATCACCTGCTGGCGCTTCGGTGCATCACGGTAGTAAGTAAACCGCGCGCCCTCCGGAAAAGCTCCGCCGTTGTACTTGCCACTCAGCACGCCGCCGGCCAGCGGCGAGTAGGGAATGAGACTCACTCTCTCGCGGCGACAGGCCTCCGCCAGTTCATCCTCGAAGCGCCGATTGTTCAGGCTGAAGTTGTTCTGAATGGTTTCGAAGCGCGCGAGGCCGTGTGCATCGCTCGCCCACAGGTTTTTCATCAGGCCCCAGGTATTCTCGTTACTGCAGCCAATGATCCGCACTTTACCGGCGCGCACCAGGTCGTCGAGTGCCGCCAGCGTTTCTTCCTGGGGATACGCCCAGTCCGGCCAGTGGGTCTGGTAGAGATCGATATAGTCGGTGTCGAGACGCGTCAGGCTCGCCTCCACCGCGCGCACGATATGATGCCGGTCAAGGCCGGTTTTACTGCCACGCAGCGGCGCCTGAATCCATACGTGGCTGGGGCCCGCCACTTTGGAGGCGATAATGAGCGCGTCGCGATCCCGTGTCTTCATCCAGCGCCCAAGAATTTCCTCGGTAGCACCCACATATTTCGCATCTGGCGGCACCGGGTACATCTCCGCCGTATCGTAGAAGTCGATCCCCGCGTCAAAGGCCATGTCGAGAATCCGGAACGCTGTTTTCTCGTCGGCCTGATTGCCAAATGTCATGGTGCCCATGCAGATATCTGACACCACGATGGAACTTTTGCCGAGACGCTTACGCTGCATATCTTCTCCCTGTTGCTCCGCTGGACAATGGCTCGCGCTACTATATCCGGCAAGCGGCCAAATGAGTAGTCAACGCCGCGTGCGTCACGGGTTACAGCGCAGCGCTGGTTGACTAGACTAGCGAACATGTCTGCACTGCGCGTCCTGATTGTCATCTTTATCCTGTTGCTGCTGGGCGCAGCGCTGTCGCTGTACTACGTCCAGCGCAATCTGGCAGCGCTCAGCGAGACGCAACTGGAGGGCCGTCTTTCGGGCCAGGGCGTCGAAGACGTGAGCGTGGGGGAAATCAGCCTGTCCGGCGATCGGCTGACGGTTGCTTCGCTGGAGCTCACCGGCCTGCGCGATGGCCTGTACTTTAGTGCCAGGTTGCATGGGCTGCAGGCGAACTACAGCATCGCCTCGCTGCGCGCAGCCAGGCTGCTCAGTGTGCAGGTGGATCAGCTCGAGCTCGACCTGGACCAACGCGCGCCGGCAACCACCGATTCTGGCATCCCCGCGCTGCGCCTGTCCGACTGGCTATCAGCGCCCCTCAATACACTGCTACCGGCAGAGACGCTCGAGGTCGGGAACGTGCAGCTCAGCTACCGCTCGGACTCAGCGCCGCCGCTCAACCTGAAGGGGCGGCTCAAGATATCCACTGAGACGACTCTCTTTCTTGCGGGGGAATTCGCGGCGAGCGGGCTGCGCCTCGATCTGGCGAATGCCGGGGGCACGACCAATGCGTACGTGGCAATTGAGAACGACAACTCCAGCGAGGGGTTTTTGCAACTGTCGGGCGCGCTGAAGCCGACCTCCCAGCGGCGCTGGCTGGCAGAGGTCGATCTCACGGCGCAACACGCAGCGTTAGTTGAATGGCTGCGTCGCATAGCCAGTGATCTGGAAATCCCCCGGATCACCACAGCGCTAGAGCCATTGTCGCTCGCCGGGAAGAGCAGCCTGGAGACGGCATTCACCCTGCCTGACCTGCTGCCGCTTGAAGAGCTACTGGCTGGCCGCATGCCACACAACATCGCGCTGAAAAGCCAACTGGAGAGCGACATGCCCGAGTTCTCCGTTCGCGGCACCCTGCCCGCTGCGCGGGGAACGCTGCAGTTGCAGGCGCAACACCAGAAATCGCGCTGGAGCATCATTGGCAGCGGTACTATGCACGGCAGCCTGCCGGGCGCCAGCCTGCCCTTGCCGGAAGACATTCTGCAGAGGCTGGGGTGGCAGGGCGAGCTGCCTTTTTCACTGCAGCTTGCGCAGGGTCTTGAGTTCAATGCCGCCCGCTCGGACAGCGGCGCATGGCAATGGGAAGCTTTTCTCCGGGAGGCCGAGATCGCACTGGGGACCACATCGAACCAGATTCGGGCAACCGCCCTCTCGGGCGATGCCCGTGCGGATGCCGGCACGGCCGGGCCGCTCACGCTAAACGCAGAAACAACCGTCGAGGGGCTGCTGAGCGGCCGCAAACTGCCACCGGCTCCGCTGACGCTGGAACACTCGGGTACGCTGGAGGAAAGCCGCTACCGGCTGCAGGTTCGTGACAAGGCCTCCAGTCTCTCCCTGCAGTTCGCAGGCAGCGCCAATCTTCGCCGGGGCAGCGGGGAGCATACACTGACACTCAACATACCGAACCTGGGCACCGCCGGCGATACCGTGGCGCCGCTATTGCAGCGCTTCAGGCTCGTGGACAGCCCGCCTGAACTGACCGCGGGCACCCTGGCTCTCAACAGCCAACTCACCACTACGAGCTTCAACGTGGGCGACTGGCGGCAGCGCGCAACCCTGGTGGCAGACAAGGTGTCCGGCATTGCGGGCGACATTGCCTTTACTGATCTCGCAGTCGATGCCGCCTGGCAGGGTATCGAATCCTGGCAAACCACGCGCCCGCTGCAACTTTCCATCGCGCGTATTCAGCCCGGGTTCAGCATTAGCGGACTGCAGGCGACCCTGCGCCTTCCCGAGCCCACCCCGGTCGCCAGCCCACGTGTAGTACTGGAGGCTTTCAGTGCGCAAATGTTTGGCGGCCGAGTCTTCCTGCCCGACAGCACGACCTGGGATTTTGCCGCACCCCGCAATACTCTCACACTGCGCGCGGAGGACTGGTCCCTGTCGGAGCTGGTAGACCTGCAGACCAACCGCAACATCCAGGCGCAGGGCCGGCTCAGCGGCGAGCTTCCGCTGATTCTCAGCGGGCAACGGTTGCTCATTCAATCCGGTTTTCTGCGCGCATCGCCGCCGGGGGGCCACATTCGCTATCAACCCGAGGCATCGACCGCTTCCCTGGCCGCGGGCAATAGCGAACTGGACATGGCCCTGGCGCTGCTCAGGGATTTTCGTTTTGATCAGCTCAGTAGCAGCGTGGATCTCAATGAGAGCGGAGAACTGACGCTGGGCCTTGCGCTATCGGGAAGCAATCCGGCGCAATATCAGGGGCGCGAGATCAACTTCAACATCAACGTGCAGCAAAATATCGACCCACTGTTACAGAGCCTGCGCATGAGTGATACGCTGGTGAAGGACATCGAGAGCGGAATGCGCTGAACCTTCCCGGCAACTTGCAATCCAAGCACTCTGCCAACTGCCCGGGCAAACGCGCCATCGGAACGATGTGTCGCGCTGCGCCCGCGCTGCGCCATCATTGAGAGGGGTCTTTATGCGAATAGTAATACTTATCGGCGTGCTGGGGCTCATCAGCGCCTGCACACCCACGGTGCAGGTCAAGCCCCCGGAAGAACCCATCACCATCAACCTGAACGTAAAAATCGAGCATGAAATCCGCGTCAAGGTCGATAAAGAGCTGGACGAACTGTTCGATGAAGACAGCGAACTTTTCTAGGAGTAGATGACCATGCCCATTCGTAAAATGTTTGCTCCACTACTGATTGCAGCCCTGCTCGGGGCCCCGTCTGTGCTGGCGCTCGATCTGGATGAAGCCAAGAGCCGAGGGCTTGTGGGGGAAACCTCCGGCGGTTACCTCGCGCCCGTGGTGTCCTCGGCCGAAGTCGAGGCGCTGGTTGAATCCATCAACAGTCAGCGCAAGGCGCAGTATGAGAAAATTGCCAAGAAGAATGGCATCAGCCTGTCAGCAGTAGAGGCGCTTGCCGGCAAGAAAGCCGTTGAGAAAACCCCTGCCGGTGAGTACATCAGCACCGGCACGGGCTGGGAGAAAAAATAGAGCGCCCTGGCGAGCGTCGGGGATAGCCTGTCAGGCTGCCCCGCGCTCCTTCGCCATATCCAGCGCCAGATCCTCAATCATGTCTTCCTGGCCACCCACCGTGCGGCGGCGCCCCAGTTCAACCAGGATATCCCGGCTGGAGAGGCCGTACTTCTGCGCGCTGCGCTTGGCAAACAGCAGGAAGGAGGAATAGACCCCCGCCCAGCCGAGGGTCAGGGAATCGCGGTCGACACGCACCAGGTGATCCATCATGGGCACGATCAGATCCTCGGCGATATCCATGGCCTTGAACAGGTCGACACCGGTTTCCACCCCCATGCGGTCGCACACGGCGAGGAATACCTCCAGCGGCGTGTTGCCAGCCCCGGCGCCCAGGCCAGCCAGCGAGCCATCGATGCGATTGGCGCCGGCCTCCACCGCCGCCAGCGAGTTGGCAATGCCCATGGCCAGGTTGTGGTGGCCGTGAAATCCCAGTTCAGTTTCGGGCCTGAGTTCGGCGCGAGCCAACGCAACACGGGCGCTCACATCATCCGGTAGCATGTAGCCGGCGGAATCCGTGATGTACACACAGTTCGCGCCGTAATCTTCCATCAGTTTGAGCTGTGCTACCAGTTCCTCGGGGCCAATCATATGGGCCATCATGAGAAAGCCCACCGTATCCAGGCCCTTGATACTCGCGGCCATTGTGAGGTGCTGCTCCGAAACATCCGCTTCGGTGCAGTGGGTAGCGACGCGAATCGTACCGATTCCGCAATCCACCGCCATCTTCAGGTGGTCGATCGTACCGATACCGGGCAGCAGCAACGCCGACACCTTCGTGTGTTTCACTGCCTTGCAGACAGCCTTCAGATACTCTTCGTCCGATGCGGCGGGAAAGCCGTAGTTCACCGAAGCGCCGCCCAGCCCGTCGCCGTGTGTCACCTCTATCAGCGGAATCCCGGCCTCGTCCATCGCCGAGGCAATGGTGACCATCTGCTCCACGCTGATCTGGTGCTGTTTCGGGTGCATGCCGTCGCGCAGGCACATATCGTGTACCGTGACTTTCTTGCCTTTCAGATTCATGAGCTTTGAATTCTCCCTGTTGCGTGCACCGCGCTGTTCACACTGCGCCGCGTTTGAAACCAGTTGGCCTGGCGCCTAGGCCGCCACGGGACTGAAATTACCCGCGAGAATTTCCGTCGCGTACATTTCGCCCGTGCGCAGCGCCGCTGCTGTCATAATGTCGAGATTGCCGGCGTATTTCGGCAGGAAATCGCCCAGGCCCTCAACCTCCATGTAAATGGACACCCGCTTGCCATCGAATACCGGGCCATTCTTGAGGATATATCCGGGCACGTATTGCTGCACCTCGCGGATCATCTCCTGCACTGAGCGCGCAATGGCGTCCTGATCCGGTTCATCCACTGTCAGGCAGTGAATCGTATCGCGCATGATCAATGGCGGTTCCGCCGGATTGATGATAATGATCGCCTTGCCACTCGCCGCGCCGCCCACCTTTTCGATGCCGGTAGCGGTGGTGCGCGTAAACTCATCAATGTTTTTCCGCGTGCCCGGCCCCGCCGACTTGCTGCTGACGGTGGCGACAATCTCGGCATAGGACACCGGCTGCACCCGGCTCACAGCAGCAACCATCGGTATGGTCGCCTGGCCACCGCAGGTCACCATATTCACGTTCATGGCTTGCGCGGCGACGGCTTCCGCGAGATTTACCGTCGGCACACAAAATGGCCCGATAGCCGCGGGCGTGAGGTCAATCATCACCGCGCCCTGCGCGTTTACCTTGCGACTGTTCTCGGCGTGTACGTAGGCTGAGGTGGCGTCGAAACAGATCTGCACACCGTCTTCACGCATGCTCGGCAGCATGCCATCCACACCCTCCGCGGTGGTCTTCAGGCCCATCTCCCTCGCCCGCTCCAGGCCCGGCGAATCCGGCACCACGCCCACCATCCACACCGGCTCGATGACTTCACTGCGCATGGCTTTCATCAGCAGGTCGGTGCCGATATTACCCGGGCCGATAATGGCCGCTTTCACTTTCTTGCTCATCTGGATTTCCGTTATTTCACTGA
>TARA_R110000823_G_scaffold198080_3_pt1 | contig 44574 bp, 43 predicted proteins | sample TARA_R110000823 | Tara Oceans TARA_R110000823 (sample SAMEA4397722) | marine metagenome | biome: Polar Biome; feature: [DCM] deep chlorophyll maximum layer (ENVO:01000326); material: water (ENVO:00002006), including particulate matter (ENVO:01000060) such as... | depth 20 m | reverse complement strand
CCCCCGCCGATGCGGTGGTCGGCGTGACCCGTGGCGCCATCGAGCAGTTGAAACGGCATGAGTTACAGGGCGTGATTGCGCACGAGTTCAGCCATATCCTCGGGGGCGACATGCGTCTGAACATACGCCTGGTCGCCGTGCTCAAGGGCATTACCTTTGTCGGCGATGTCGGCTACGTGTTGTTGCGCAGCAGCAATCGCGTGCGCACCGGGCGCAGCGCGCGCAACAATCAGGGCGCGGCGGCGGTGCCGCTGCTTGGCCTCACGCTGTGGTTGCTCGGCTGGATTGGCGGGCTGGTGGCGGGGTTTATCAAGTCCGCGATCAGCCGTCAGGCAGAGTACCTGGCCGACGCCAGCGCGGTGCAGTACACGCGCAGCACCGAAGGCATTGGCGACGCGCTGAAAGTCATCGGCGGCTACATTCCCGGCACCCTCATTCACGCGGCTCGCGCGACCGAGATGTCGCATATTTTCTTCGGCCAGATCGAACATCCCCTGTGGCACCTTTTCCCGACCCATCCACCCCTGAAAAGCCGTATCAGGCGTATCGATCCGAACTGGAACGGCGAGTACATTGCGCGCAAACCAAATGTCTATGCGGCAGAACCGTCGCGTCCCGGGGATGCAGCCGTCGGCGTTGGCAGGGCAGCGCTGGTGGCCGCTGCCGCCGCCTCCGCGCTGGCGGCGCGCGAAGGCGCAGCAAAAGGGCCCGTGGAACCAGAGTTTGCGCCGGACGCGGATTTCGTGGCCGCGCCAGAGGCCCGGGAGCAAGCGGAGGCCGTTCCCGAGATTCCGGCGGGTCTGGTGAGGCACAGCAGGGAACCGCTGGGTGCGCAGGCAATCGTACTGGCGCTGATGCTGGCCGAGAACCGCAGCGTGGCGCAGCAACAACTCAAACTGACCGCCGAGGCCGGGGTACAGGGGCTGGAGGCGCTACTCAATACCGTGTATCCCGGCGTCCACGCGCTCGGTCCGCCGCGCAGGTTGCCCTTGCTCGAGATTTGTCTGCCGGCTCTCAAGGCGATGTCGCTGCCCCAGTACCGCCGCTTCAAAACGACACTGCTGGCTGTCATTCAGGCGGATCAGAACATTGCATTGCACGAGTGGTGCCTCTTCCAGCTATTGCGTCACTACCTGGATCCTGAATTTGTGCAGGTACGCCCGAGCAGCGCGCGCCACCGCACTCTGGGCAAAGTGTCCGCGCAGGTGCGCGTGGTGCTCAGCGTGCTGGCGCACGCAGGCGACGGCGATGCAGACCAGCAGTTCCGTCGCGGCGCGGATGTCCTGGGTTTTACCGACATGGGCCTGATGGATTTGCATGCGGCGGGTGTCGCCGCGTTTGGCAAAGCGGTGCATGAACTCGCAGACTGTTATCCGTTACTCAAGCCAAGACTACTCAAGGCGATGGCGCAAACTGCAGCGTTTGATGGCACATTGAACCACACAGAGCGCGAAATCATTGCCAGCGTGGCAGCAGTCATGGACTGTCCGGGGCCCGACCTGGAATCCCTGCGCTGATCACTCACCAAATCCGGCCAAAACACAGCGCGACCTTTACGCTTGTGATTCCTGTGCTAACTTGAGACTGTCGGCCAGGTTTTGCCGCAATGAGCCGACCACAACGCTCTGAACACTTTCCCTTAACCACGACAAGGATGTTATGGCTATGGAACAATTCGCAACGTCTGTCCCCTATGGCGGAGGCCTGGTACCGCCTCCCGAGAAAAACCCCGGTATGCCGCTCTCGCGTACAACCGACCGGGTGCTGGAAATTCTCCTGGCTGGCGATCTGGCGCGCCTGCGCGCCGACTCCGTGGCGGAATCGCTGGGCATGAGTTCCACCACCCTGCGCAGGCGGCTGCGCGCGGACCATACCTGCTACCAGTTCCTGCTGGATCGCGCGCGGCAATACCGCTGCGAACAATTAATGCGCAAGGTGTGGCTTCCGGGGAAATGCCTGGCTGATGAACTCGGCTATCTCGAGGTCAACAGCTTCTACCGGGCATTCAGGCGCTGGACCGGGATGAGCTACAGCGACTACAAGCTGCGTCATCTCATGTAAGCCCACCGCCGCGCAGCATGCCGCGGCTTAGCCCGTCCCCGGACTACTGCGCGCCGGGTTGTCGGGAACTGGCGCCGGAACTGCGTCGAAACGACCCTGCCAGCGGTACATCTGAAAGCCGGCCATTTCGTGCAATGCCTTGGAGGTGCGCACCAGATTGCCGGCACCGGGCAGCCAGCGAGGCAGCACACCTGGCACCACCAACCGCTGGAAATCTGTGGGGGCGGGTATTACCTCCAGGCCCTGGGCGCGGAAAAGCGCTTCAGCCCGGCGCATGTGAAATGCGGAGGTCACCAACAGCACACGGTCCAGCCTCCTTTCGCGCAACAAACGCGCGCTGAGCAGCGCGTTTTCGTAGGTATTGAGGCTCTGGCTTTCCAGCAACATGGCCTGCGCGGGCACGCCCATCACGCGCAGGATGTCGCGCATCTGCCCCGCCTCGTGCTCGCCACCCTGGGGAGCGCCGCCGCTTACCAGAATCACCGGCGCCTTGTTCGCCCGGTAAAGCGCCACCGCGTGCACCAGGCGGTCAGCATGTTGATTGAGATCGGCGAGCGTTCCGAGATGCGCGTAACCACGGGTGCCGCCGCCGAGCAGCACTATCGCATCGGCGGATTGGGTTACCGACATTGCGCGGGGCGTGTAGCCCTGCTCCAGCTTCCCCATCAGGAATTCCGCAAAGACCGCGGTCGAGCACAGGTATAGCCATGTGACTGCCACCAATAACACATACAGAGCCGACCGGTGCCAGCGTAGCCAGAGCAAGTACAAACCGACAAGGGCGAGCAGCAGACTTGAACTCAGCGGGTAGACAAGCAGCGAGAGCAGTTTGGTGGCAACCAGTGACATAGGCAGGCTCCCTCAGACGTGGCTCAGCGCAATCAACGATAGCCTTGGGGGTTGTCGGACTGCCAGCGCCAGCTATCTTCACACATCTGCGCCAGATCACGGCTGGCCCGCCATTCCAGCAGGGTTTCGGCCCGGCGCGGGTCCGCCCAGCAGGCCGCGATATCTCCCGGCCTGCGCGCCACTACCTGATAGGGTATCGTACGGCCGCAGGCCACCTCGAACGCGCGCACCATTTCCAGCACCGAAACACCGCTGCCTGTCCCCAGGTTAAAGGTTTGCAGTGAGGGATTTTCAAGCATATAGCGCAGCGCCACCACGTGACCCTCCACCAGGTCCATTACATGGATGTAGTCGCGAACGCCGGTGCCATCGGGTGTGTCGTAGTCGTCGCCGAACACGAACAGTTTTTCTCGCCGACCCACCGCAACCTGTGCCACGAAGGGCATGAGATTGTTGGGTGTGCCCTGGGGATCCTCTCCAATACGCCCGCTTGGATGCGCCCCCACGGGGTTGAAATAGCGCAATAGCCCAACACTGCGACCCTCGCCAGCAGCCTGCCAGTCGATCAGCAGTTGCTCCACGACGCGCTTGGTCCAACCGTATGGATTCGCAGGGGCCAGCGGAAAATCCTCGCGAATGGGCACGGAAGCCGGATCGCCGTACACTGTCGCGGAGGAAGAAAACACCATGGCGCCCACTCCTGCGCGATCCATAGCGGCGAGCAGATTGACCGAGCCCGTGACGTTGTTGTCGTAATACTGCAGAGGCATGTCCACCGACTCGCCAACGGCCTTGAGGCCGGCAAAATGCATCACGGCACTGATATCCGCACTTCGGAAAATATTGTCAAGGCATTCGACATCGCGAATATCGCCATGCACCCGCTTCGGCGCCCGGCCAGAGAGCTCAGCGACCCTGTCCAGCGCTACATCGCTACCATTGCAGAAGTTATCCAGCACCAGAATATCGTAGCCGGCCTCAATCAGGGCGACGCAGGCGTGACTGCCAATGTAGCCCGCGCCCCCGGTCACCAGTATGGTTTCTGACATCCACCAGCCCCTGTCTGTGTTCTCTGGAATTGCTTTGGGGCAGTATAACCGAAGGGCCAGTCCCGCGCGGCCTCTGTGCGGGGCGCTTAAAATATCTTGCCGGCAACTTATGCCCAGGGGCGCTACGATAGTAGAATACAGCGCATGCATATCCTCGTTACCGGCGCCGCCGGCTTCATCGGCTACCACCTGAGTGAGCGCTTTCTGGCGCGCGGCGACTCGGTAACAGGCCTCGACAATCTGAACGATTACTACTCTGTCGCACTGAAGCACGCTCGGCTCGAACGGCTACAGCAACGCAGCCATTTCCGTTTCCTTCAGGCAGACCTGGCAGACAGGGACGCGTTGGCTGCGCTTTTCGCCACGCAGGAATTTGACGCGGTGGTGAACCTGGCTGCGCAGGCAGGCGTGCGTTATTCGCTGGAAAACCCACGGGCGTATATCGACAGCAATATCGTGGGTTTCGGCAATATTCTGGAATGCTGCAGACAGCACGCGATCGGACACCTGGTGTATGCCAGTAGCAGTTCTGTTTACGGCATGAATACCCGCATGCCATTTTCGGTTCACGACAATGTCGATCATCCGGTCTCACTGTATGCCGCCAGCAAGAAGGCCAACGAACTCATGGCGCATAGCTATTCGCATCTGTTCGCTTTGCCAACAACCGGCCTGCGCTTCTTTACCGTCTACGGCCCCTGGGGAAGGCCAGACATGGCGCTGTTCCTGTTCACCCGGGCAATTCTCGCCGGTGAGCCCGTTCAGGTTTTCAACGAGGGCAACATGTTGCGTGATTTCACCTATATCGACGATATTGTAGAGGGCGTCGTGAGGGTAACCGACCAGCCGGCCAGGCCCAACCCGCACTGGGATCCCGCGACGCCAGACCCGGGAACGAGTAGCGCTCCTTACCGGCTGTACAACATCGGTAACAATGCCCCGGTAAGCTTGAATGTGTTTATAGAAGCCATCGAGAGCTCGCTGGGCAAGACAGCGAAAAGGCAGCTGTTGCCAATGCAGCCAGGGGATGTGCCAGCCACCTGCGCCGATATCGACGACCTGTTCGAGGCCGTTGGCTATCGTCCCACGACAGAGATCGGGGAAGGGATTGACCGCTTCGTTACCTGGTACCGTGAGCATATGCAAAAGGAAACGCCATGAATGTCGTGATGATAGGCGCGGGATACGTCGGACTCGTATCCGGCGCGTGTTTTGCGGAGTTTGGTGCGCATGTGACATGCCTGGATGTCGACGCAGACAAAATTGCCGCTTTGCAAAGTGGCAAGATCCCGATTTACGAGCCTGGCCTGGATGACCTGGTCGGCCGCAACGCTGCCGCCGGGCGCCTGAGCTTCACCACGCAGTTCGAACGTACCATTGGCAACGCCGATCTGGTTTTTATTGCCGTGGGCACCCCGACACGGCGCGGCGACGGCCATGCCGATCTTAAATATGTTTACGCCGCAGCCCAGCAGATTGCGCCCTATCTGCAGGGATATACCCTGATTGTCGACAAGTCTACGGTGCCCGTGGGCACGGCCCGGCAGGTTGAGCGGGTGGTACGCGAGGCCAACCCCAAAGCCGATTTCGATGTTGCATCGAACCCCGAATTCCTGCGTGAGGGCTCTGCGATCGGCGATTTTATGCGTCCCGACCGGGTGGTGCTGGGCGTTGAAAGCGAGCGAGCGGAACGCCTTTTACGTGAATTGTATCGGCCACTGAACCTGATCGAAGCGCCCATTCTGGTTACCGGCCTGGAGAGTGCGGAAATCACCAAGTACGCGGCCAATGCGTTTCTCGCGACCAAAATCAGCTTCATCAATGAAATCGCGGACCTCTGCGAGAAAACCGGAGCTGACGTGCACGCGGTGGCCCGCGGTATTGGCCTGGATGGCCGCATCGGCAAGAAATTCCTGCATCCCGGCCCGGGCTACGGCGGCTCATGTTTCCCCAAGGACACACAGGCGATGATTCGCATGGCGGAGGAAGCCGGCGCCTCGAGCCAGATCGTGTCTGCTGTCGTTGAAGTTAACAGCGCGCAGAAGCAACGCATGGTCACGAAAATCGAGGCCGCTCTGGGAGGCGATGTGGCCAACGCCGTGATAGCCGTTCTGGGGCTGACGTTCAAGCCGGAAACGGACGACATGCGTGACGCCCCCTCCCTGACCATACTGCCGGCCCTGATGGAAAAAGGTGCGATAATTCGCGCGCACGACCCACAGGGAATGCGCGAGGCAAAGCGCTCACTGCCCGAGGGCATCACCTACGCGGAGGATATTTACCAGGCGATTACGGGTGCCGACGCCATCGTTCTGATGACCGAGTGGAACCAGTACCGCGCATTACCACTGACTCAACTCAAAGACAGCATGCGCGGCAATGTTTTTGTGGATCTGCGCAACGTGTACGAACGCGATATGCTGGAGCGGCAGGGCTTCAGCTACCACTGCGTGGGCCGATAAAAGCTCAAAGCAATTTTCTGAAATACTCGATAGTGCGCGACAGGCCTTCTTCAAGCTGTACGCGGGGCTCCCAGCCCAGCACTGACCTGGCGAGAGCAATATCCGGCTTGCGCTGCATGGGATCATCACTCGGCAGGGGCCTGAACACCAGCGAAGAACGTGAGTTCGTAAGCTCCAGCACTTTTTCAGCAAGCTCCCTGATGGTGAATTCATTCGGATTGCCAAGGTTTATCGGGCCGGTAATATCCGGCCCCGTGTCCATCATTGCGACAAAAGCACCGATGAGATCGTCCACGTAGCAGAATGAGCGTGTCTGGGAACCATCTCCAAACAAGGTGATATCCTCATTGCGCAACGCCTGCATAACAAAATTCGAAACCACCCTGCCATCGTTGGGATGCATGTTCGGACCATAGGTGTTGAAAATACGTCCAACCTTGATGGGTAGCTGGTGTTGACGGTAATAATCGAAGAACAGGGTCTCCGCGCAACGCTTACCCTCATCGTAGCAGGATCGCTCTCCCACCGGGTTGACGTGCCCCCAGTATGACTCCGGCTGTGGATGCACCTGGGGGTCACCATAAACCTCACTGGTTGACGCCTGAAAGATTTTCGCACCGGTTCGCTTGGCCAGGCCAAGCATGTTGATCGCACCGTGCACGCTGGTCTTGGTGGTTTGTACGGGATCGTGCTGATAGTGCACAGGCGATGCCGGGCAGGCGAGGTTATAGATCTCATCGACTTCGACATACAGAGGAAAGGTCACATCGTGACGTACGATCTCAAAGTGCGGACGCCCCAGGAGATCCAGCACATTGTCCTTGGTGCCGGTAAAAAAGTTATCGACACAGATGACGTCGTTCCCCTGGTTTACCAGCAGACGGCAAAGATGCGACCCGAGGAATCCTGCCCCGCCTGTTACGAGAATCCGCTTTCTGAGATGCATGGTATTATTATCCTTGAGTCTATCCCTGCGCCGCCCATGTTAGAGGAATATCGGTTGGGCGGGAACCAATAGGGAGAGCTTGCGGCCAGGACGGTGAAAAATAAACTAACTGCGGAAATTCTAGGCTGAATCTGTGAGCGCCTTCACACCAGTCCAAGGACAGGTACCGCGCAGGGGCAGTCCCGCTTTGTTATCATGGTTTGCAAGTCTCAGGGGGGATGACAACCATGACCACACGACGTAGATCTGATCCATCAACTAGCGGCTCGCACTACCGTAGCGACCGCCTGCAGCAGGAAGGCGGCCGCTGGTATTTCTACACCCGGGAGGGAACGCTTGAGGGCCCTTTTGAGGACAAGGTCGAGGCGCTTGAGGCGCTCGACAGGTATATTGCCATCACCAACCTGAAACTGATTGAGCCCGACTCAAAGCTATCAATTAGCGAGTCGAGTTGAGCAATCGTCAATCTCCGAAGGGATGCCTGAGGATGATGGTCTCCAGCCGGTCGGGGCCCGTGGAAATAATATCGATCGGCGCGCCAACCACCTGTTCGATTTTCCCGATGTAGTCGCGCGCCGCCTGGGGTAATGCATCCAGCGTTTTGACGCCGAGCGTCGATTCGCTCCAGCCCGGCATATCCTCGTACTGCGGCACCAACCCCTCGTAATCATCTGAATCCATCGGCGTGGGAACAGCGGCGCCATGTCGATCGGTATAGCCCACACAGATGCGAATGGTCTCCAGACCGTCCAGTACATCGAGTTTGGTCAGGCACAACCCACTGACGGAGTTAATGCTCACCGCCGTGCGCAATGCAACCGCATCGAACCAGCCACAGCGCCGGGGGCGGCCGGTGGTGGCGCCGAACTCGTGCCCGCGACTGGCGAGACGCTCGCCAATGTCATCGAACAGTTCCGTGGGAAAAGGGCCGGACCCCACTCGCGTTGTATAGGCCTTGGTGATACCCAGTACATAGTCGAGGTACAGCGGGCCAAAACCCGACCCGGTGGCCGTGCCGCCCGCGGTCGTGTTTGAGCTGGTTACAAATGGATAGGTGCCATGGTCGATGTCGAGCAGAGACCCCTGGGCACCCTCGAACATGATATTCTCAGCGGCCAGGCGATAGTCATGCAGTATGGCGGTGACGTCGGCCATCAGCGGCAGCAGTTCGCGACCCATGGTCAGCACTTCATCGAGCACCTTGTCGACATCCAGTGCCTCAACACGGTAGTAGTGCTGCAGCGCGAAGTTGTGGTACTCCATCACTTCACGCAGCTTGCGCGCAAAACGCTTTTCATCCTGCAGGTCACCCAGCCGCAGGCCACGCCGCGCTACCTTGTCTTCATAGGCGGGACCTATACCACGACCGGTGGTGCCGATCTTTTCGTTGCCGCGTTTGGCTTCGCGCCCCTGATCAAGCGCCACATGATAGGGCAGTAGCAGCGGGCAGGCGGGCGAGATCTTCAAGCGCTCCCGAACCGGCACGTTGCGCGCCTCCAGTTCGGCAATCTCCTTCAGCAGCGCCTCTGGTGAGAGCACCACGCCATTGCCGATAAGGCATTGCACATGTTCGCGCAGAATACCCGAGGGAATCAGGTGCAATACCGTCTTTTCGCCGTTGATAACCAGCGTATGGCCGGCATTGTGACCGCCCTGAAATCGCACCACGGCCCTTGCCTGGTCGGTAAGCAAATCGACAATCTTGCCCTTGCCCTCATCACCCCACTGGGTACCCAGCACTACTACGTTCTTGCTCATTACTGTGCTCTTGCTGTCTGTCGTTTGCGTTTGCGCGGCCGGCTCAGGCCATCGCCAAGGGTTCAATCAAGGGGCAGAATCTGCCACCGACCATCTACTTTTGAAAGCTCGCGGTCGCATCTGGGGTCGCGCCTGCCGGACAGGCTGGAGACGACGATCTCGCCGCTCGCACGCAATTCGCGCACGGTTGCAGCGAGCTCGGGATCGTCTGTATTCGGGATACCTATCACACCGCGCGGTAGCTTTTTTACCGGAGACAACTCAGTCAGGACTTTCAGGTCTGTCGCGAAACCGGTTGCGGGGCGCGCTCGACCGAACACTTCGCCCACGTCATTGTAGCGGCCGCCATTGGCGAGTGCCTGACCGTATTCCGGCACATAGGCGGCAAACACCAGGCCGGTATGATAGTGATATCCACGCAGTTCTGCGAGATCGAAGTAGATCGCCAGATCGGGGTGCAGGCGGCGCAACTCGGAAGCGACTGCCTCCAGTGCATCCAGTGCCACGAGGGCATCCGGCGCAAAGCCTGTAAACAGCTCGCGAGCGCGCGATAATACCGAAGCATCACCGTGCAGGCCTGCCAGGGCGATTATCCCGTCGGCGACAGGAGTATCCACTGCCTCCAGAGCGACATGCAGATCTGGAACTGACTTGCGTTGCAGCGCATCGAACACAGTACGCTGCATTTCGGCCCCGAGATCGGCCTGTGCCAGCACGGCCCTGTATATGCCGACGTGACCGAGATCCAGCGTGATGCTGTCAAGACCCGCCGCCTCCAGCGTGGCCAGCATCAAATGGACGATCTCGACATCCGCCGCAACGCTGTCATCCCCATACAACTCCGCACCCAACTGTATCGGCGAACGGGAAGCCTGCGGAGTCTGCGGACGGGTATGCAAAACAGACCCCGCGTAGCACAGGCGTGTCACGGCCTCCTCGGCCAGACTGTGCGCGTCGATGCGCGCCACCTGCGGCGTAATGTCTGCGCGCACGCCCAGCGCGCGACCGCTCAACTGGTCAGTAAGTTTAAAGGTGAGCAGGTCGAGGTCTTCCCCGAGACCCACCAATAGCGACTCGGTGAACTCGATCAGCGGCGGGATGACGAGCCTGTAGCCCCAACCCCGGTATAGATCGAGCAGTTGCCGGCGCAGCCCTTCAATGGCCTCCGCCCGCTCAGGGAGCACCTCTTCAATGCCATCAGGTAATTGCCAGTGGTCTACAGTTGCCATAACCGTCAATGCACCAGATATAACAGAGCCAGGCCACAGAGCATGCTGCCGAGGCCGATAAAGCGGATGGTGCGTTCATCCATGTCCGCCACAATCACGAGCATGGCACGCCAGCGGTCGGGGCTGACGAAGGGCAGTACACCTTCAATAATCAGCACCAGAGCGATAGCGGCCGGAAAAATCTGCCAGAAATCCACGGCCTCTCCCATTGCAGTTGCGCCGCTGAGGGACCCACTCTTCCAGCGTGAGCGGGCGCGCCCCTAGCCTATCCTTCCCTGCCGCCGCGTGAATCTTTCAGGTAGCGAAAAAATTCACTGTCGGGCTTGATCAGCAGGATGTTGCCGTCGCCCTCAAAGGCACTGCGGTATGCACGCAAGCTGCGGGTAAAAGTATAGAACTCCGGATCCTGATTGAACGCGTCGGCATAAATGGAGGTCGCGATGGCATCGCCCTCACCGCGAATCTCTTCTGCTTCCCGGTAGGCGTTAGCCTCAATGACAGTGACTTCGCGATCGGCAGCAGCCTGAATACCCTCTGCCAGCTCACGTCCCTGGGAACGGTGCTCGCGCGCTTCTTTCTCGCGTTCGGCGTTCATACGCCGGTAGACCGACTCCGATACATCCTTGGGAAGGTCAATGCGCTTCACCCGGATATCGATGATCTCGACCCCGAGTTCTTCACTGGCCGCCTGGCTCACCTTCGCGGCCAGTTCTTCCATGAGCTCATCGCGCTCACCGGACACCACCTGCTGGATAGTGCGCACAGCCACCTGGTTGCGCAAGCCATCGTTGATACGCTGTGCCAACAGAGCCCGCGCACGGCCTTCTTCAAAACCGGTAGCGGTATAGAACTTCTCGGAATTGCCCACCCGGAATTTCGCGTAGGAGTCGACGATTAGCGCTTTCTGCTCCTGGGTGAAAAAACGCTCAGGCGTGGAATCCACGGATATAACACGGCCATCGACCTTGCGCACGTTGTTCACGATCGGCATTTTGAAGTGCAGGCCCGGCTGGATATCCGGGTTCACGACCTCGCCGAAACGCAGCATTACGGCGCGCTCGGTTTCCTTGACCACATACAGCGACTGGCTGGCGACAAACACCACCAGCAGTGACAACAGCAACAGTGTAAGATTTCGACCACTCATGCTTAACGTCCTCCCCTGCGGCTGTCCGCTGCAGCTGAATCCCGCCGCAATTGCTCCATCACGGCATCGGTCAGCTCACGGATATTGGAACTGTCCACCTGAACTTCACGCACCCGCTGCGGGCTGGTGCTGCCCGAAGTCAGTTTGTCGAGCGGCAGGTACATCAGGTTGTTGCCACCTTCCACATCCACCATCACTTTGCTGGTACTGGCCAGCACATCCTGAATCGCCTCCAGATACAGACGTTCCCGGGTCACTTCGGGCGCCTTGCTGTACTCGGCCAGCAGCTGGTTGAAGCGTTCCGCCTCACCGCTGGCGTTCGCCACAACCTGCTCCTTGTAGGCGCTCGCTTCTTCTATCTGCCGCTGTGCGCGACCGCGCGCCTCCGGCACAATACCGTTGGCGTAGGCCTGCGCTTCACTTTTCAGCCGCTCCTCGTCCTCACGCGCCTTGATCACGTCATCGAAAGCCGCCTGCACCTGCGAGGGCGGTTTGGATTCATCAATGGTCACCGTATTCACCCGGATGCCGGTCTGGTAAAGGCTGATGTATTCCTGCAGGCGCTCCTTCACCTCCGCGGCAATTTGTGCCCGTCCCAGGGTCAGCACCAGATCCATGCTGGTGCCGCCGACAACGTGCCGCAGGGCACTGCGCGTGGCGTGCTGCAGTGACTCTTCCGGTTCACGGACTTCAAGTACGAATTTCTCGGAGTCATCGATTGTGTACTGCACCGAGAGCCTGACCTCAACGATATTTTCATCCTGGGTGAGCATGGTCTCGGTAAAACTGACTGCGCGTACCTTGGTGGTGTTGACCACCGTTACCTCATCAATGAGCGGCGGATTCCAGTGCAGACCGGGCTGCACCGTATCCAGATACTTGCCAAAACGCAGCACAACGCCACGCTCCTGCTGATCCACCTGGTAGATGCCGAGCAGGGCCCAGACAACGACAGCGATCAACAGCACCATCATCAAAGCCTTGCCTGAAGGGCCACCGCCGCCACTGCCGCCGGATGAGGAGCCACCACCAAACAGACCGCCGAAGCGCTCCTGCAGCTTCTTCAGCGCTTCATCCAGATCCGGCGGACCCTGATCGCCACCTCCCCAGGGATCCTTGGGGTTTTTATTGCCCCCACCCGGTTCATTCCAGGCCATAGTCAACTCCTGTCTTCAAAAGCGGCAAGTCTATCAAATCTGCGCAGAGCGGCAGAGCGCTTTTTTTGCCATTTGGTATCGTGCGTCGCCGCACGGGCACTTTTTTGCTGAGATATTCACCAGGGCGCTTCCGCACCCTGCTTCATTAAGCGGTTCCAGTCGGCTCGCGGCAGCCGCACACAAAGCCGTGCAACGCCATCATCGCCGTATTCCTCGGATTCGACGGCGCCCATCTCGTAGAGCGCCGCGCGCAGTCCTCCCTGCGCGGGCTCAAGCAGAACCTCCTCGGCAACCATATCGTGGGCGAGCAGTTCCACCACCGCTTCGCGCAGCAGTTCGGTGCCTTCGCCGGTGGCCGCACTCACCCACACGCGCTGCGGCATGCCATCGGCATCCCGGTCTATACGCGCGGGTTGCTCCAGCAGATCGAGCTTGTTGAACACCTGCAAACAGGGGATTTTGTCCGCACCAATCTCGCTGAGCACTTCCTGCACTTCATACATGTTGCGCTCACGTTCCGTATCCGCCGCATCCACCACATGCAACAAAAGGTGCGCCCTCAGGGTCTCTTCCAGAGTTGCCTTGAAAGCATCGACCAGGCGATGCGGTAAATGCGCAATAAAACCCACGGTATCGGCGAGCACGACCGGCCCGATGTTCGCAAGCTGAATACGGCGCAACGTTGGATCCAGCGTGGCGAACAGCTGATCCGCGGCATACACGGAGGCATTTGTCAGCGCGTTAAACAGCGATGATTTCCCCGCGTTCGTGTAGCCCACCAGCGACACAGTGGGAATTGCCGCGCGACTCCGCGAGCGGCGACCCTGTTCTCGCTGACGACTGACTTTCTGCAATCTTGCGGTGATCGACTTGATCCGCGCACGCAACAGCCGCCGGTCGGTCTCGAGCTGGGTTTCACCCGGTCCGCGCAGGCCGATGCCGCCCTTCTGCCGTTCAAGGTGAGTCCAGCCGCGCACCAGCCGGGTACTCATATGCTCCAGCTGCGCGAGCTCGACCTGGAGCTTCCCCTCATGGGTACGGGCTCGCTGGGCGAATATATCGAGGATCAGGCCGGTGCGATCAAGCACCCGGCATTTCAGCACGCGCTCAAGGTTGCGCTCCTGACTGGGGCTGAGAGCGTGATTGAACATCACAATCTCGGCCTCATGCTCGTCGCGCGCAGCCTCAATCTCCTCCAGCTTGCCGCTGCCAACAAAAGTGCGCGGGTGCGGAGCAGTGCGCGTACCCATGATAAACGCCACGGGGTCTCCGCCGGCAGAAAGCACCAGCTCCTCAAACTCCATCGGGTCTTCCCGCTGGGCTTCAGAGGCCAGTTCAAGATGCACAAGCACTGCGCGTTCCCCCGAATCGGGACGCTCGAAAAACACAGTTACCTCATAGGCAGGGTGAGTTACCCGGCACCGGGCACCCGCAGGCGCCTGCAGAGTAGATGATCAGCTACCGTCCTCATCATCATCTTCCTGGGGGTTCTGCAATGGCAGACGCACCACGCGAGACGGAACCACCGTGGAAATCGCATGCTTGTACACCATCTGGCTGACGGTGTTTTTCAACAATACGACGAATTGGTCGAACGATTCTATCTGACCCTGGAGTTTGATTCCGTTGACAAGATAAATTGAAACCGGAACACGTTCCTTGCGCAGGATGTTCAGATAAGGGTCTTGTAGCGTGTGCCCTTTTGACATGGCTATCTCCTAATAAAGGCCCAACTCGAGCCGAAAAAGATGAATAAAATTAACCTCTTATCCCACTCGCCGCGCCTATCCCTGAAGGCAGTGCGAGCGGATATCGGGTTTTCGCTTACAACCTAGCCCATTATAGAGCATTTGCACAACTCTATGTTGTTGCTAAGTCGATATAGTTGCACGCAGCTTTGACACGATGGTGTCCGTTACCCTCACTTTCGACAGGGATTTGCTGCAGATCGGGCCATTTTCTCAACCAGGTGAGCTGTCGTTTGGCGAGTTGTCGGGTCGCCGCTATGGCGTTGGCGCAGGCGTCTTCCAGACTGCACCGCCCCTCCAGATGGGCCCAGAGCTGCCTGTAACCCACCGCGCGGAGGGCGGGAAGCTCCCCGTGCAAATCTCCCCGGCGCCACAAACCGCGCACCTCATCGAGCAGCCCTGCGTGCAGCATGGCCTGAAAGCGATTCTCGATACGCCGATGCAGGGCAGCGCGATCCGCGGGCCAGAGCGCCAGTTGCACGACCTGATACTCTGAGAACGGATCGTAGTCAGCGGCGCGGTCGCGATGCCAGGCGGATAGCGGAGTGCCGCTCACGCGGTAGACCTCCAGCGCACGGCTCAGGCGCTGCGAGTGGTTTGGATGGATGCGCCCGGCCGTCTCCGGGTCGACTTTCGCCAGTTCGGCGTGAACATGGGGCCAGCCATGCTGCTGCGCCAGGGCGGCGATCTCCGCGCGCACCCCTGCATTCGCCGGGGGCATCGCTGCCAGGCCATACAGGAATGCGCGGAAATACAGCATGCTGCCCCCCACCAGCAGAGGGGTCGCACCGCGGGCACAAACTTCAGCCGCAACACGCCGCGCATCGACCGCAAAATCGGCGGCGGAGTAAGTCTCTGCCGGATCGCGGATGTCCACCAGGTGGTGCGGGTAATCGGGCTTGGCACTGCCGATATCCATACCCCGGTAGACCACAGCCGAATCGACGCTGAGCAACTCACAGTTGCGCCGCCGGGCCAACTCGACCGCGAGCTCCGTCTTGCCGCAGGCGGTAGGCCCCAACAGGCAAATGAGCAGAGGCTTTGAGCCGGACGCCCTCACCGATGCCTCAGCGCCCGCGCAGGAACAGCCGGTCGAGTTCGTCCAGCGACAGCCGTGTCCAGGTGGGCCGGCCGTGATTGCACTGCCCGGAGCGTTCAGTAGCCTCCATGTCGCGCAGCAGCGCATTCATTTCCGGCAGGGTCAAGCGCCGATTGGCACGCACAGAGCCATGGCAGGCCATGGTGGACAGTATCTCGTCCATGTGGGCCTCAATCCGCTCGGAGCTTCCGTACTCGATAAGATCTGCCAGTACATCGCGCACTAATTGCTCCACATCGGAGTCGCGCAGCGCCACAGGAATCTGACGGACAATGAGCAGTTCTTCACCGCCCTCGTCCACTTCAAGCCCGAGGCGACGGAAAAACGCCGCTTGCTCCAGTGCGATGGCGACCTCCCTCCGGCTGACAGCAACGCTCAGCGGCACGAGCAGCGGCTGGCATCGCACGCCACTGTCGTCGCGAGCGGACTTCAGACGCTCATAGGTGATGCGCTCGTGGGCGGCATGCATGTCTACCAGCACCAGGCCTTCGGCGTTTTCAGCCAGTATGTATACCCCTTTGAGTTGCGCCAAAGCGTAACCCAGAGGCGGCACCTCCTCGGCTGACTCCGCCTGCGGGAGGTGCGACTGGTGCAGCCGCCCATAACCTTGCATCTGCTCCTGTATCTGGGCGCGCGAGTGAGCCGCTGGTGGCATCGCCGCACCACCGCGCTGACCTCCCCAGGCGAGCGCGCCCTGGCTTCGGAGTTCGCCAGTGCCGGTGTCGACAGACAGTCCATCGCCAACGGCGAGCACGGGCGCGGCGCTCTGGTCTCCCGGGCGCAGTTCGGACAGGGCCCGGTGCAGGCTGGAGAAGAGAAAATTGTGCACGCCGCGGCCATCGCGAAAGCGCACCTCGTGCTTGGCGGGATGCACGTTGACATCCACCTGCGCGGGATCGAGCTCCAGATAGAGCACAAACGCCGGGTGGCGGCCGTGGTAGAGCACATCGCGATACGCCTGACGCACCGCGTGGGCCACCAGCTTGTCGCGAATGATGCGCCCGTTAACGAAAAAGTACTGCAGGTCTGCCTGGCTGCGGGAAAACGTGGGCAGACCTACCCAGCCCCACAGCCGGTAGGGGCCGGCGGCGGCTTCAACTGCGATGGATTGCTGCGCGAACGCGGGACCACAAACCGTTGCCACACGCCGCTGCTGCTCCTGCTGATCCGGAGCGCACTTCAGGTTGTGGATCACGCGGCCATTGTGGCGCAGGTTGAAAGACACCTGGAAACGCGACAGGGCGAGCCGCTTCACCACTTCTTCGAGGTGGCTGAACTCAGTCTTTTCAGTCCGCAGAAACTTCCGCCGCGCCGGCGTATTAAAGAACAGGTCGCGCACTTCAACCGTGGTGCCCCGGGGGTGCGGCGCAGGCTTGACCGTCACTTCCATATTGCGGCCCTCGCAGGAGGCCGCGCGTCCCTCGCTGCCTTCGGCGTTCGCGTTGCTGGTGATCGTCAGGCGTGAAACGGATCCAATACTGGCGAGCGCCTCGCCGCGAAAGCCGAGACTGCCGACCTGTTCGAGATCTTCAAGCGAAGTGATCTTGCTGGTGGCGTGTCGCGCAAGTGCCAGGGGCAGATCTTCAGCAGTCATGCCAGACCCGTTGTCGCGCACACGCAGCAAACGACTACCACCCGCCTCCACCTCAACGTCAATGCGGGTGGCGCCGGCATCCAGACTGTTCTCCAGCACTTCTTTGACGACTGAAGCAGGCCGCTCGACCACCTCGCCGGCAGCGATCTGATTTGCCAGCCGGGAGCTGAGCACTTGGATTCGGGACATGCAGCGGTCAGCTTTTCGGGAAATTTCAGCTATTGGGTATGGTCAGCTTCTGTCCCACCATGATTCTTGTGTCAGGCAGGCTGTTGTAGCTCTTGAGATCCGCCAGCGACACACTGAACCGGTGGGCAATCGCAGACAGTGTATCACCTCTGGCAATAATGTACTCCTGGCCCCCATGCTGCTTCTGCCAGGCAAGCAGCGTACCGGAGGGAGGATGGGCGAGAAACCAGTCTCGAATGCCGCGATGAATGGCTACCGCGATTTTTTTCTGGTGGCTGGCGGTGGAAAGTTTTCTGGCCTCACCCGGATTCGAGATAAACCCGGTCTCCACCAGGATAGAGGGGATGTCGGGCGACTTCAGCACGGCAAACCCGGCCTGCTCGACGCGGGTTTTATGCAGCCTGGTCACCGAATCCATATGGCGCAAAACACGGTCGCCCAGCTTCAGGCTGGTATCCAGGGTTGAGGTCATGGAAAGATCGGCCAGCACGCCCGCCAGCACGTCGTCCTTGTCGGACAAGCGCACGCCACCTACCAGATCCGCCGCGTTCTCGCGCTGGGCGAGATAACGTGCCGCGGTACTGGTTGCCCCGCTGGTGGACAGGGCGTACACCGATGCGCCATTGGCCTCGGTGCGACGAAAGGCGTCGGCATGGATTGAGATAAAAAGATCAGCCTGGCGTTCGCGCGCCAGGTCCCGGCGCCCGCGCAGGCTGATGTAGTAGTCGCCCGTGCGAATCAGCGTGGGCTCAAAACCGCTGTCGGCGGCAAACAGGCGTTGCAGTTCTCTGGATATCGCCAGCACCACATCCTTTTCGCGCTGCCGGTGCGGCCCGATAGCCCCTGGATCTTCACCCCCATGCCCGGCGTCGATGGCGATCACTATATTACGCCTGGCGCTCTGGGTGACGCTCTTTTTCACCGAGGCAACGGGCGAGGATTTATCGTATAAATCCAGCACCAGTCGATCACCCGCCTGCTCGTTGGCTCGCAGGGAAAAACTCCGCGGATCTACCGCCGCGCTGATATCCAGCACCACCCGCAGATCATGTCCATCGCGCACGCCGGAGCGCACCTGAGCAACCGGCGTGTTCTCCAGCGGTAGCTGAGCGAGATCCGCCCGCAGACGGGTATCGGCAAGATCGAGTACGATCCTGCTGGGGTTATCCAGCACAATCAGTTTGTGTTCAGCAGGCGCCGTGAGATCGAACACGATGCGGGTGTGATCGGGCGCGCGCCACAATCGTACTTCGTGCACTTCGGCCGCGCACGCAAAACCGCTGGCCAGCATCCCCAGAAACGCCAGCACCCATATTCTGCCCGTTACCATCGCGTTGCCCAAGCCACGCCCCTCTGGTCTCAGGACGACCTTTCCTGCATTTGCGCCATGGCGCTCTCGAGCACCGACCTTCCTGAGTCTGTGCCTGAATGCATGGCCAGCCGGCGCCCCGAGCTTTCGCTCATTATTCTTATTACTATATCTGCCGGCGGCAGAACACCCAAGCCCCGCTCCGGCCACTCCACCAAACACACGGAATTTTCACCAAAATAATCACGAATTCCCAGAAATTCGAGCTCCCCGGGATCGCCGAGGCGGTAGAGATCGAAATGATACACGGTCAGCGCAGGCAGTTCATAAGGCTCCACCAGCGTATAGGTAGGGCTCTTGACTGCGCCGGCATGCCCGAGCGCCTGCAGCATGCCCCGCGCCAGAGTCGTTTTACCCATCCCCAGATCGCCCTCGAGAAACACCAGCAGTGGCGCTTTCAATTCCGCTTTTAAAGGTGCGGCCAGCCGGGCGCCCAACGCGACCATACCCGCCTCATCGGCAACGTGAACGCTGAACAGGGGGCCGTTCACCCCAGCAGCGCGCGCAAATGCGGTGCGAGGTCACTGGCCGCGAGCCCCCGTTCACCGTCTTCAGCGGCGAGATCAGCCGCTGCGCCATGCAGGCAAACACCCAGACTGGCGGCCTCGAGAGAATCCAGGCCCTGGCCCAGCAGGGCGCCCAGCACGCCGCTGAGCACATCACCCATACCGCCGCTGGCCATGCCGGGATTGCCGTAATCACTCAGGAGCAGTTCGTGCGCGCCCGCAATCAGGCTGCCATTCCCCTTGAGTATTGCCACGCCTCCAAAACGCTGCTGCAGGGCTTGTGCCGCGGCAAACCGGTCGGCCTGTACCGCCGCTGTGCCGGTGGCAAGCAAGCGCGCCGCCTCCCCGGGATGCGGCGTAAGAATCCAGTTGGCTCGCCCATCGCCGCCGCCCGCGGCAAGCAGATTGAGTGCATCGGCATCCAGTATCGCCGGCTTGTCCGACGCCACCGCTGCGGCAAACAGCTCCGACGACCAGGCCGACTGGCCGAGACCCGGGCCCACAACCAGCACATCCGCGTCTGCCAGCAGGGGCGCAAGTTCCTCCGCCGAGGCGATCGCGCGCGGCATCACCTCCGGCGTACGGGCAATAATCGCAGCCACGTGCTCGGCGCGGGTGGCCACGCGCACGAGTCCCGCGCCACAACGCAGCGCCGCCTCGGCCGCCATCACCACGGCACCGGCCATGCCGAAATCGCCTCCGATCACCAACACTTTACCGTACAGGCCCTTGTGGGCGGTGGCAGGTCGCGGCGGCAACAGCTCGAGCAGCGGCGCCAGTTCCAGCCGGCTGAGGCTACAGTCGACGCTTGCGTAAACCTCGGGTGGCACCTCGAGATCGTTGAACTCCACTTCCCCGGCATGGTCCGCCCCTTGCAACAGGAACAGACCGCGTTTCAGCCCGATGAAAGTCACTGTTACATCCGCGCGCACCGCGCAACCGAGCACCCGGCCCGTGTCTGCACACAGGCCCGAGGGTATGTCTATCGCCAGCACTGGCGCATCACAGGCATTGATCGCCGCTATCGCCGTTGCATACTCATCGCGCACATCGCCGCTCAGGCCGGTACCGAGCATCGCGTCGACCAGCACGCCCGACGGATCAAGCACATGTTCTGAAAAGGGCAGGATAGCCACACCGCTGGCCAGTGCGGCTTCGCGTGCCCGCAGCGCATCGCCCCCAATGCGTGACGGATCGCCAAGCTGCAGCACACGCACGGCGATGCCGCGTTTATGCGCCCGCTCCGCGAGTAGAAAACCGTCACCAGCATTATTGCCCGTGCCGCACAGCACCTGCAGGCGCTCGGGTTCCGGCCAGCGCCCGATCAGTTGCCGGAACGCCGCTTCAGCAGCGCGCGCCATCAGGCGAATGCCGGGAATACCGTGCTCGCGAATGGCGCACTGATCCAGGGCGCGGGTCTGTTCTGCGCTATACAGTTTTTCTGTTCCGAGCATTTCACCCCCTGCGCGTATGATCCGTTAAAATTATACCCACATGTCGTCCGCAGGAATGCCCATTGCGCAAACAATCCGGCGAAATGCCCCCAGACCAAAACAGACAACAGCCCAGCCAGGAGCAGCTCGATGCGCTCACGGGCAAGCTGCACACCTGGGCCGGGGAACTCGGCTTCCAGCAAGTAGGCATAGCGGGAGTGAACCCTGGCGAACACGCCAAACAGCTGCAGCGCTGGCTGGACGCCGGCAACCATGGCGACATGCATTATATGGCCCGCCACGGCAGCAAACGCTCCCGGCCGGACGAACTGGTGCCGGGCACCGCGCGCGTGATCTCCCTGCGCATGGACTACCTGCCAGCGGATACGGGGCCTGAGCGCGTGCTCGCATCCACGGATCGGGCCTACATATCGCGCTACGCGCTGGGCCGCGACTACCACAAACTCATCCGCAAACGCCTGGCCATTCTGGCGGGGCGCATTGAGGCGGAGGCCCGGGCGGGACACTACCGCGCCTTTGTCGACAGCGCACCGGTGCTGGAGCGAGCCTTTGCTGAACAGGCAGGACTCGGCTGGATTGCGAAGAACAGCATGCTGATAAATGCCGAGGCGGGCTCCTGGTTCTTTCTCGGCGAAATCTATACCGACCTGCCGTTACCGCTGTCTACACCACAGCAGAGCAAACACTGTGGCACCTGCACGGCCTGTCTTGATATCTGCCCCACGAATGCCTTTCTGGGGCCTTTCGAGCTGGATGCGCGCCGCTGCATCTCCTATCTCACGATCGAGTACGCCGGCAGCATCGACCCCGCGCTGCGCCCGCTGATGGGCAATCGTATATTCGGCTGCGATGATTGTCAGCTGTGCTGCCCCTGGAACAAGTTTGCGCAATCTACCCGCGAGGACGACTTTCAACCGCGTCATGGCCTGGCAGACGCCGCGCTGGCGGAACTCATGCTGTGGGACGAAGCCACCTACCTGGCAAACACCGAGGGCTCGGCGATTCGCCGCATCGGGCATGAACGCTGGCTGCGCAATCTGGCCGTCGCGCTCGGCAATGCTCCCTACTCGGAGGCCGTGATACATGCGCTTGAAGCGCGCCGCAATCACGCATCCGGGCTGGTGCGCGAGCACGTCGCCTGGGCGCTTGAGCGCCATGGCATCAGCTCAGCCTGAGAAAGTGCTCGCGGTAGTAGCGCATCTCGTTGATCGACTCGCGGATATCATCCAGCGCCAGATGGGTGCCCGTTTTCTCAAAGCCCGCCTCAAGTTCCGGACGCCAGCGCTGCATCAGGATTTTCAGCGTACTGACGTCGAGATTGCGGTAGTGAAACCAGGCCTCGAGCTGCGGCAAGTGACGCGCCATGAAACGCCTGTCCTGGCAAATGGTGTTGCCGCACATGGGTGATGCACCGGCGGGCACCCAATCAGCGAGAAACTCCAGCGTGGCCGCGGCCGCCTCGTGTTCGTTGTAGCGGCTGGCGCGCACGCGCTCGACCAGCCCTGACTGGTTGTGCTGCCGGGTGTTCCACTCGTCCATGCCCGCGAGTCGCGCATCGCTCTGGTGCAGGGCGATAACCGGACCTTCGGCAAGGGTGTTCAGGTTGCTGTCGGTGACGATGGTCGCGATTTCGATCACCACATCGTTTTCCGGGCTGAGCCCGGTCATTTCCATGTCTACCCAAATGAGGTTGGAGGCGTTTTGCATTGCTGCGGTCCGGCTTGCGATAGAGGCACCGCAGTGTAACAAATTGCCTCGACAGGCATAGCGGGCCGCCCCAATAATGGCCGCATGAGTAATCTCACCACATGAGCAAGCGCAAGCTGAGTCGGCAACAGACCTGGCGCATCGAAAAAATTCAGGGGGAGCGTGCGAAGCGCGCGCAGCGCCGCGACACCCGGGCCGATGAGGCCCTGACGAGCGGCGCGCTCGGGCCGGAGCGCGAGGGCCTGATAACCGCCCACTACGGTACGCAGGTGACGGTTGAAGCAGCGACCGGCGAACAACAGCGCTGCCATATTCGGGCGAACCTGGAAGGCCTGGTTACCGGCGACCAGGTGGTATGGTGCGAGGGCGAAGCCATGGGCGTGGTAGTGGCGCAGCTCGAGCGGAAAAGCGCGCTGTCGCGCCCCGACGTGCATGGCAATCTCAAACCGGTGGCGGCGAATATCGACCAGATCATGCTCGTTATCGCGCCGCTGCCCGAGCCCCATTGCAACCTGATCGACCGTTACCTGGTGGCAGCGGCGGGGGTGGGCATCGAACCGGTTATCGTGCTCAACAAGTGCGACCTGCTCGCCAGGGACGCAACCCTGTCACAGCAGATAGACGCCCTGCTCGCACCCTATCCGGCGCTTGGCTACCGTGTGATCAAAGCCTGTGCAATGGACGGCGGCACGCGCGATCTGCAACAGGTGCTGGCCGGGCGCACCAGTGTGTTTGTGGGCCAGTCCGGCGTGGGAAAATCCTCTCTCATCAACCAGCTGGTACCGGCGGCCGAGCTGCGTGTGGGCGCGCTGTCGGAAAACGCCGGGAAAGGTACGCACACCACGACTACCGCGCACCTCCTGCACCTGGCCTGCGGAGGCAGCCTGATCGATTCTCCCGGCATTCGCGAATTCGGACTCTGGCATATGGATCGCGCGAGCATCGAGCACGGGTTTATCGAATTCCGGCCCTTCCTGGGCCACTGCCGCTTTCGCGACTGCGGTCACACCCAGGAACCGGGTTGCGCGCTTCTCGCCGCGGCACAGCGGGGCGACATCAGCGAGCGACGGATGGACAGCTACAGGCATATTCTGGCGAGTCTGGATTGACCCCTGCGGCAGACGATTCCCGCACCCCCGCTGTCTCCCGCTAGACGAAATCCCCCAGGCGCCGGCCCATCCGGGTTTCGGTGCCCGCGACCCAGTCCTGCCGCCATGTGACGCCGTTGGCGGGGAACAACAGGATCACCGTGGAGCCCAGGCAGAAGCGACCCATTTCCGCACCTTTTTCCAACTCCACCGGCTCCGGCAGGTCGCGGTAATCCAGGCTGATGGGTCTTCTCGGTGGAGGCACCATGCGCCCGGACCACACAGTCTCGATTCCCGCAACGATCATTGCGCCAACCAGGATCATCGCCATCGGTCCGGCTTGCGTATCGAAATAACATACCAATCGCTCGTTGCGCGCAAACAGACCGTCCACGTGCCGGGCGGTCACCGCGTTCACCGAGAACAGCTGCCCGGGAATATAGGTGGTAGCGCTGAGGGAGCCCGTCAGTGGCATGTGCACCCGGTGATAGTCGCGTGGCGCCAGATAGATGGTGGCAAAACTGCCGCCCTCGAAGTCACGGGCACGGCTGACATCACCGCCGAGCAGTTCCACGGTACCGAAACAACGCCCCTTCGCCTGCAACAGTTTGCCCTGCTGGATGTCGCCAATCTGGTTGATGACGCCGTCGGCCGGGCACACTACATCGGCGGCCTCCAGCGGGCGCGCAGCATTTCGCAATGTCCGTGTGAAAAAGTCATTGAAAGTTGTGTAACGCCGGTAATCAGCCTCTTCAGCCTCATCCATGTCTACGCCGAAAATGCGTATAAAGCTGTATATAGCTATATTTATCAGCCACTTGGGAGACTCAAGCTCCGCCAGAAATGCCGTACAACGCGACAGCAGATGATGCGGCGCAAGATACTGAAAAAAGATGAAAAGTCGCTCCATACGCCGTAGTGTAATCCGCTGGGTGCCAATAGGTAAGTGGTGTCATCGCGTGCGAGCCGGACTCTTCTCCGTTGTGCTGATCCTTTCCCTGTTGGGGGCGGGCAGCCAGGTATACAGTGCGCCAGCGCCGGCCAGCGAAGAGGCACCGCCTCCGCAGGCGGTGCCTGGCGAAGATACCTCCATCACCTGGGTGGACACCACGCATGCCTACGCCACCAACCAGGCGCAGGCTCTCACGGAATGGATGGACGACTTTTTCGGCGATCAAAATTACGATCTGGAACGCCCGGAGTCGCTATTGCGCCTCGAATGGGGGAATACCTGGGATCAGGAAGACGGCAGCAAAAGCCGTTTGCGCCTGCGCGGCAAGCTCCAGTTGCCCGCGCTGTCCGAACGCCTCAACCTGGTTTTCAGCGGCGACGATGGCGATACGCTGGAAGAAGATGAACGCGACAGCGTGGACGACGTGGGAGTTTTCTACAAACTGGGAGAGCGCACGCGCTCGCGGGTAGATCTCACCCTCGGCGTGGACTGGGGCGAACTCACCCCCGGCGTACGCTACCGCAACCAGGGCCCCGTGGGCGACCTCTACCGCTACCGATTTACCCAGCGTCTGGAATACGAATCAGACGAGGGCCTGCATTCCACCAGTGAGTTGAATCTGGATCACGCCCTGGCGGAGAACAAACTGCTACGCTGGGGCAGCAGGGCGATTTACGGTGAGGAAACCGAGGGTGTGGAATGGCGCACACGCCTGGCGGTGCGGCAGCGCTTTGAAACCCCAACCCTGCACGATCCCTTCGTCTTCAGTTACTTTGCCACTGTGAAAGGGGTGTCGGATCCCAACTACATCAAAAACTACCGCTTCGGTATCCTCTTCAGGCGACAGGTCTTTCGCCGCTATTTCTTTGCTGAAATAGAGCCGTCCTATAACCTGCGCAAGCGTGAAGGAGAATCCCGCGACGGCGTCTGGAACGTCACGCTGCGTTTTGAAATTCTGCTGGAGCCGGACCGCAGGCGAACAGCGGCGGTGCTCGCCAGAGAGCGTGAGCTGCTAATGGAGGCCGATGAAGGCGCCGACGAGGTGGCAGATCACCCCGGGCGCGAAAGCGGCGACGGCACGGTACCTTCACAGGTCTGCACCGCCGCCACAGACAGCACTTGCTAACGACTGGAAGCCTCTCCCGGGCCTCCCTGCAGCTAGAGATTCTCCTCCGCAAAGGCCGCCAGTCGCGAGCGCACGATGCCGTTGACGTGCATGATGCCCGCATGCGGGTACGCCTTGCTCTTCTCCACCAGGTAGGTCAGCCCGGAGGTCAGTGGTGAGATGTACTTGTTGTCTATCTGCGCGAGATTGCCAAGCACCACGATCTTGGAATCCGCCCCCACGCGGGAAATCACCGACTTCAACTGGAACTGGGTCAGTCCCTGCGCTTCATCGATAATAATGTAGGCATTGTTGAACGAACGGCCGCGCATGAAATTCAGCGATTTGAACTGGATGTTGGCGCGCTCCTTCACATAATCGATGCTGCCGTGGCAGGACTCATCGGTGCCGTGCAGAATTTCCAGGTTATCGTCAAAGGCCGCCAGCCAGGGCGCCATTTTTTCCTCCTCCGTGCCGGGCAGGAACCCGATCTCCTCGGCAATCGGCGGCGTCGATCGGGCCACGATGAGCTTGCTGAACTTGCGCTGCTCCAGAATTGCATGCAGGCCGTAGGCGAGAGCCAGCAGCGTCTTGCCGGAACCGGCGGGGCCAGTCATGACGGTGAGGTCCACGCTGTCGTCGTCCAGCAGTGACATCGCCATTGCCTGCTCCATATTGCGCGGCACCAGGCCCCAGAACCGCTTGTTCATGAGGCTGTCGCGACTGTCGCATCGCAGATAGACGAAATCCCTGTCCACGCGCTTCACGAAGGCCATAAAAGCCTGGTCGTCATACACGAACATATTCGGATAGGCCTGCGGCAGGGATTTGGCCGGAATACGATGCAGGGTGCAGTCGCCCTCACGCAGAGTGTCGACCTCGCTGATGGTGGACCAGAAGTCACCGGGAATATGCTCATAACCGCGGGCCAGGAGGTCGATATCATCCAGCACCCTGTCCCGTCGGTAATCTTCCACATGCACCAGGCCCGAGCCCTTTGCCTTGATGCGCATATTGATGTCCTTGGTCACCAGGCAGACGAACTCCTCCGGGTTCTCTGCCTGGAGCCGCAGCGCAACATTGATGATGCGATTGTCATTCGCCTGATCCGGCGTGCCATCGAGATAGGGCACCTGAGAGTTTTCGCCAAGACACTGATCGGGGAATATCGCCAGCGTTCCCGGGCCAAAGCCGGCGGCCTCGGAGCCGGGTACAGGCACGCCCGCCTGAATGGCCTGGGGTGATGCGCTGTCCACCACCTTGTCGATCATCTGGATGGCGATACGCGCCTCGCGGCTGACGGTTTTATCCCGACGATCCTTGATGTGATCAAGTTCCTCCAGGACGGTCATGGGAATCACAATATGATGCTGCTTGAATGCCGTCACCGCCGTGGGGTCATGCAGCAGGACGTTGGTATCGAGTACGTAGGTTTTCCTTACAACGGGTTTCAGATGAGTGGGTTTTTCCATGCGCAGGGTTGAACCTGAGTCCATTAAGTATTCCTCATTGGTGGAATGACAATCGCAGTAGACAACGGGAGAGCGACGCGCACGGTCCGGTCCTGGGTGACACGCTCGGGTCTTGAGTGGAAGGGAAGCTGGAGGTGATGCAGAAAGGTGTTCGGCGGCAGGTCTGCGCCGCAGTGTCCTGGGTACCCCGGTACCCGCTCGCAGGGCTTTCGGGAAAAACGGCGGGGCGCTTGAAGCCCGGCGTCCGTAAATAATTCAAAGGCACGTCCCAACGGCTCTTTCCAGTGATTATTGTCACCCTCGCACTCGGCTGTCAATCGCTGCTGTGCGTTTGTCACAGGCATTGGCTACCAGTGGCCCCAACGCCCTGACACGCGTGACGTTTTCAGCTAGGATGGAGCGCTTACTTTACAGAATCATTACGCATGCTCAACCATGAGTCCCTTTCTCAACTGAAAGGGCTGAAATCTCAAATGGAGGCCGAGAAGGAACGCGCCGAGGCGGTGGTGAAAGGCACCCAGGCGCGCTACGGCTTCGCCGTTCTCGACGACGGCCGGGAAATTTTCATCCCGCCGCAGGAAATGTTGAAGGCCTTTCCCGAAGACCGGGTAAAGGTCTGTATCCGTCCAACCGCTGACAACAAAACCATTGCCGATATTGAAAAGCTGGTAGACAGCCCGCTGGGCGACTTCACCGGCCGTTGCGTGCGCAAGGGTAAGGCATTGTTTGTGGAACCGGATCTGCCCCATTTGCGCCGCTGGCTGTTCATTCCGCCACACGCGCGCAATGGCGTGAAGGAACATGACTATGTGCGCAGCGCCGTGCTCCGTCACCCGATTCGCGATGGCAAGCCACAGGCAAAAATACTCTCGGTGATCGGCAACGACTCAACACCGGGAATCGAGAACCTGTATTGCATGGCGAAATATCGCCTGCCAACACAATGGAGCAGCGCCAGCAAACAGGCGGTTTCAGCCTGTCTGGCCTCTCCCGGACCGCTGGCCACCGAGCGCCGCCGCGACCTGACGGATCTGGAGTTCATTTCTATCGACGCCGCGAAAACGCTGGATATCGACGATGTTCTCTACGCCGAGAGCAGCAACGATGGCTGGACGCTGTTCGTGGGCATCGCCGATCCCACTGCCTACATCGCTGACGACGCCGGTTTGCATGAGGAAATCGCCGCGCGCGGCACTTCAGTCTACTTCCACGGCGACCTGTTACCCATGCTGCCGGAGGAGCTGTCCCAGGGTGCCTGCGCGCTCTCCGAGGGCAGTGACCGGCCCGCGCTGGTATGCAAGCTAGCTGTCAGCGACTCTGGCGAACTGGGCGATTTCGAGTTCATTGAAGCGACCATTCGCTCCCGGGCGAAGCTTTCCTATTACGCCGTAGATCGTTACATAAACGGGCAGTACGACGAATTGATGAGCCACGCGACACCGCTGGAAGCGCTATACAAGGTCTACCAGGCCCTGCGCGGCCAGCGCGAGGCACATGGGCTGGTAATGGAGGAGCGCCAGGAGTATCGCTGGCTGCTCAACGATGCCAGACAGATCGAAAGCATTGAACCCTATGACAAGCTACTCTCACAAAAGCTGGTTGAAGAGTGCATGGTGGCGGCCAATCGCTGCGCTGCCAGTTTTCTCGCACAACACAAAGCCAGTGGCCCATTTGTGGTTCACCCCGGCTTTCGTGCAAACCGCGAGAATGAATTGCGCAAGTTCCTGCAACTGCATGCCCCGGCACTCGCCGATGAAGATCCGTTCACGCTGGAGGGCTATCGCAGAATAATGCGCGGTCTGTCCAGTGGCGAGCAGGGCCTGCCACTGCGCGCAATGGTCAATCGTCTGATGACACGCGCCGAGCTGAGTTGCGAACCGGCTGAACACATGGGCATGTCACTGCCTGCCTACACCAACTGCACATCACCATTGCGCAAGTACATCGATTTTCTCGTGCACCTGCAAATCAAGTCGCTGTTGCATGGTGGCCTGGCGCAAGAGGTTGACAGTGAGATGCTGGAGGCACTGGCCGCACGCCTCGCGGACAGACGCGCGGCCACGCTGGAGGCGGATCGCTGGCTGGCCAGCCGCTACCTCGATCGCCTGGTGGCAGACCAGAACCCTGCTTTCCGTGCTCGCATCTCCCACATCAACAGTAGTGGCTGCAACCTGCGCCTCGTGGACAACGGTCTTGAAGGGTTTGTGGATTTGCGCCCCGACGCGGAAAAGTTCAGCTACGACAAGTGGACAGCGAGTCTCACCAGCACGACGCGACGCTTCCAGTTGCAGGACGAGGTGCAGGTGCACTACCTGGGCCCGGATCGCGAAAACCAGTGGCAGGCGCGTTTCGCCATGACGCCCGAGAGCGGCCTGAAAACGCTCCGTGCGGCCAGTAGTGCAGAGCGCGCGCCCGAAGCAGCGAGCGGCACACCGTCGCATACGTCTACGCAGCACGGTGACGCCACGCCGCTCGCCGCCGACAAGGATACTTCGCTACAGGGCTAGCGCCGTAACACCAGCGGGCCCACTTTGGCTTCAGGCCCCGGTATCACACGGGCATCCGTCTCGATCTGCTGGCGAATACGTGCGACCAGCTGGATCATTTCCCGCACACCCAGATTGCGCAGATACTCACCCATCTGCTCGGGCGTGTCCCGAAACACATTGATTTCTACTCTGCGGAAGGCGGCTATCACGGTACGCTCGCTCGCGCTGAACGTTTCGGTATCGGCAAATATGAGGCGCGTGAACGTATCCACAATCCCCATTTCACTTATCGAATCACTGGTGCTGACATTCAGGCCGTGGCGCATACGCCTTCCTCCTGCGCCCGGGTGGGGGCGCTCGATTCCATTCGCCGTTAGCTCCAGTATGGCTAAGATCAACGCGTGGCCGCGGGGATTTTTGGGCACTTTTACACAAACGGTACCGGGCTGCCGGGACAAAATACCCGAATGGGTCAGCGATTTCGGGTGCTAGAAGTGCGCGTTGCCGGGCGTGCGCGGAAATGGAATGGCATCCCGCACGTTTTCCATTCCGGTCACGTAGTTGAGAAGCCGTTCAAATCCGAGGCCAAAGCCCGCATGCGGCACGCTACCGTAGCGACGCAGGTCGCGATACCACCAGAGCTCCTCAGCGAGTGCCGGCTGCATGCGCGATTCGAGCACATCCAGACGCTCCTCGCGCTGGCTGCCGCCAATAATCTCGCCAATGCCAGGCGCGAGTACGTCCATCGCCGCGACCGTGCGTCCATCATCGTTCAGGCGCATATAGAACGCCTTGATGTCCTTCGGGTAGTTAGTCAGCACCACTGGCCTGCCGACGTGCTGCTCGGTAAGGAAACGCTCGTGCTCGGAAGCCAGGTCGACACCCCATGACACAGGAAACTCAAAGGACACCTCCGCACGCTCGAGAATAGCGATTGCGTCAGTGTAATCCATACGCTCAAAGGGGCTGTCGATCACGCCTTGCAGACGTGCGATGACCGAGTCGTCGATATGCTTCTGGAAAAAAGCCATGTCATCCTCGCGCTCCTCCAGCACACGCGTCAGCACGTGACGCAGCAAGTCTTCCGCGAGTGCGGCGTTGTCATCGAGGTCGGCAAATGCGACCTCCGGCTCGACCATCCAGAATTCCGCGAGGTGCCTGCTGGTATTGGAGTTTTCCGCCCGGAAGGTCGGCCCAAAGGTGTACACCTTGCTCATGGCGAGGCAATAGGCCTCAACGGCCAGTTGCCCGGATACCGTGAGAAAGGCCTCGCCGCCAAAAAAATCCTGCTGAAAATCCACTTCTCCCGTGGACGTGCGCGGCAGATTGGCAAAATCGAGCGTACTCACCCGAAACAGTTCACCCGCGCCCTCACAATCACTGCCGGTGATAATGGGCGTGTTGATCCAGTGAAATTCGCGCGCATGGAAATAGTTGTGAATGGCATTGGCAAGCGTGGTACGCACACGGGCAATGGCGCCGAAGGTGTTGGTACGCGGACGCAGATGCGCCTGGGTGCGCAAGTATTCAAAGCTGTGACGCTTCTTGGCGATCGGGTAGCTTTCGGGGTCGTCGACCCGCCCCACCACCTCAACGCGCCGGGCCTGTATCTCCAGAGCCTGTCCCTTGCCCTGGGAGGCAACCAGTTCACCCGTAACAGCTACCGCACAACCAGTAGTGAGAGACAAAACCTCGCTGGCATAGTTGTCCAGAGTGTCGGGAACAACCGCCTGAATCGGCTCGAAGGAGGACCCATCGTGCACCGCCAGGAAGGATATACCCGCTTTCGAGTCGCGTTTGCTGCGCAGCCAGCCGCGCACGCTGACAGTTGTTCCGAGGTGGCTCTGCGCACGCAGAAGGGCAGCGACAGATTGGTACTGGGACATGAGGTGGATACCTGGCCATCGATGCCGGGCAGGATAACGGGAACCGGCTGTTGCTGCCAGCGACCGGGTGAGGGCTACCCGGCCGCCGGCATTGAATCAGCGCAGAATACGCGTAATGTGATCGCCATCCAGAGCCAGGCCGGAGACCATGCCATCTTCGGAGAAGACCATACCCAGGTGTGCCTCACGGCTGTCCAGCGCGTAGCTGCCACTGGGCATCACCGGCACCTGTACGTGTTCTCCCACCCGCAGCGAGCGCCGCGCGCGAAAAGTATCGAGTGCCTCCTCGGTCATGAAAAAAATCGCCTTGGCCTTGAATTGAGACTCGGGGCCCATGCCGAAAGTCTCACCGGCAGTGGCGTAGTAATCGATGGTCTGACCGCCCACCAGCAGCGATCCTTCGCCAAATTCGCCGCCCACACCAAAACCCATCTCGACGATATCGGGGAAGATCAGTACGCCAGCAGCGCGCTCCAGCAGTTGCGCGGTGTGACCGTCGGACGTACGCAACCAGTTCAGTGCGCGCTCGGTATTGGCGTCGATCAACGCCTTGTCGTCGGCGCGCGTCAGACCGGCCCCCCCCAGTAGCAGCGAACCCGCCAGGGCGGTCGCCAGTAGCTTTGTATATTTCATCGGTATAGCCCTCATTGCCCGGTTAAAGGTCGAATGACTGCCCCACCAGTGTCTCCGACAGGGCCCACAGCCGCTCGGCGGCCGTCGCATCCAACGCATAGGATTCTACTCCAGAGTCAGCACCTTGCACCGCCGGTTTGCCGATTTGGCAATTTTCCAGATAAATTCCACCCTTGTCAGCCAGTTCAGGGGCTACCGCGGCCCAAACGGAGGTCGCCGCGCCCTGCTCCACGCTCTTGAAGCTCAGCGGGGCCTCCCCGGGAGCGCGTTCGCTGAGCAATTTGAAATCCGCCTCCTGCATATGGCGGGCGAGCCCGGTCATGATCACACCGGGGTGCACGGCATAAGCGCGCACGCCGCGATCCCGCAGCCGGGCATCAAGGCCCACGGTAAACAGGATATTGGCCGTTTTCGATTCACCGTAGGCCTGCCATTTGTCGTAGTCCCGCCGCAGGTAGTTCGGATCATCGAGATTCACGTTCGCAAACTTGTGCCCGCCAGAACTCAGGTTGACCACCCGCGCCGGCGCGGCGGCAATCAATGCCGGTGCGACCAGCGCGGTAAACAGAAAATGCCCCAGGTGATTGGTGCCAAACTGCATCTCATAGCCCTGCGTGGTGCGCATCAGCGGGCAGGCCATGACACCGGCGTTGTTGATCAACAGGTCAACTGCCTGATAAGTCTCCAGTACCCTGGCGGCAGCGCTGCGCACACTGTCCAGGTCAGCGAGATCCATCAGCAGAGGCTCCAGTTCAGCGCTGGGCACGGCCTCGCGTACCTCTGCCATTGCGGCATCCAGTTTCCCCTGATCGCGCGCGGACATGATGACACCGGCACCGGCACTCGTCAGTGCGCGTGAAGTCTCGACACCCAAGCCGGAAGAAGCCCCGGTCACCAGCGCCAGTTTGCCTGCCAGGGAGACCTGCGCAATGACCTCGTTGGTTGTCGTGTCTGCATCGAGCGTTGGCATGACAGAAGTTCTCCCGGGAAGTTGGACAGTGTATTGTAGCCTGAGCCGGTTGGCGTTTTAATGGCCGCAACGGCCACCGGGCGTCGCCCTGCGACAGGAGTCCCCATGAACAAGGCGGATATGGAATTTCTCGAGGGCGGCAACTACATCAGTTTCGCCACCCGTAAACGCTCGGGGAAATGGGTCGCCACGCCGGTCTGGTTTGCCCCGGATGGCGACAGCTACTACGTTTTTTCTGCCGGTGACGCTGGCAAAGTCAAACGCCTGGGCAATTTCAGCGAGAGCCGCATCGCCCCGTGTACCGTCACTGGCACCCTCACCGGAAACTGGCTGGATACGCAGGCCTTCGTACTCAGCTCGCCCGAGGATTGCGCGACCGCGCTGCGTGCCCTGCACCGCAAGTACGGGTGGCAAATGCGCATGACAGACTTTTTCTCTCGCCTCACTGGCAAATTGCGGCAACGCGCCTATATCCGCATCGATCTGGTCGCTCCCCGACCGAAACGCTGAGCCGGACACACGCAAGTATCGACTTTGAGCGGGCGGGCGACTAACTGTCTGTCGCCGCTCCGGCTGAGGGCACCGCTTGTCCCTGCTGTAGCACTCGCAGCCGCGCCGCATAGGTATCGATGTCGGAACGCAGCACGGCGTGCTCTATGGCGCTTCGCAGATAACCGGTAGCCAGTGCCGGCTGGTCGAGTTCGGCGTGCGCCAGTCCCAGCGAATAGAGCAGCCTGCTGTCATCGGGAGCCAGTTCCAGCGCTCGCCGGTAGTGATCGCGGGCACTGTTCCAGTCCTCGCCCTGCGCGGCCTGATCCCCGCGCCAGGCATGGAAGTAGGGGTTGGCGTCGCGATAGCTGGCCACACGAGCATCCCAGTAGGCAAGCTCTGTCTCGCGGCCATCCATGCGGTAGAGCACCACGAGATTATTCATGGCAGAGTGATTGTCGGGATCGAGATCGAGCGCATGCAGGTAGCTGCGCTCGGCAGCGGCGTGCTGTCCCGCATAGCGATACACGGCGCCCAGATTAACCCACAGATAGGGCAATTCCGGGCTCAACTGCAGCGCGCGCACGCTCTGCAGCCAGGCGTCTTCCACCTGCTGGCGCGCGAGGGCCTGCATCGCAATATTGCTGTGGTAAAGAGCGGCGGCATCTGCATCCCTCAACCTGCGGGTACCGGTGATATTGCCCGTCGGTACAGGGTCGATATCCACCATGAAGCTGTCACCCCGGCCTGCGGAAACCGCCGTGTTCACATGCATCCGCACTACGACACGCTCGCCCTGACGCGTCCACTCGGGTCGCACTTTCAACCACTGGTAATCGGCACTCAGGCCCGCTTCTCGCGCCAATGCCACAAACAACGTGGCGTAGGACAGGCAGTTTGCGGTCGTGCGGTGGAATACCTCGGTTGCAGTGCCTTCGGCAACGGGATCATAACTGATACCCAGAGTAGCCTGTCCGCGCACAGCGCGGTGCAGGGCGAGTAGGCGCTGGCGCGGATGGTCTATGCCTTCGGTGTAACGCTGTACAAACTCGCGCATGGCCGCGTCTGTGCCCAGCAGGTCTGGCGTGCGCACCCTTGCCGCCACATCGCCCACAGTCACCAGGCGCCCCGCATACTCAAGGGGCTGCACCTCCGCCACGGAGAAGCCACCCCCCGACACCATCGCACAGCCACCGACAAACGCTGCAAGCAGCCCTGCTGTACCTGCGCGGCACCCGCTTCGGATGAGCGCTGTGAACCGACCTACGCTCGCTACCATGCTGCCCTCACACGCCGCGTTCGCCGGGCAAACGGCGCTGGGCGCTCTACCCGGGATGCGGCTGGCCCTATTATAACCCGGGCGCGCTCATGAGCTAACGGCCTGTCGCGGGCTCTGCGCGGCGCGCAGTCAGGCCTCGGTATGCAGGCCGCATTCGCGGCCATCCCACGCTTTCGTCGGGTCAAAATAATGCTTGCAGGTGGGAAGGGCATGCCTGGCCATATACTGCTCTACCTCTTCGTCCGACCAGTGGAAAATCGGCGCGACCTTGATGATGCCGCGGCCGTCCAACGAAACAATATCCAGCGTTTTGCGGTGCTCGGTTTCCTCGCGCCGAATGCCCGTCAGCCAGATAGCCGGCTGGAATTCCGCCAGCGCGCGCTCAAAAGGCTCCAGCTTCACCTGCCGGGTAAACTCCCGGTGGCGTTCCTCTTCTTCCACCGTTGGGATGCCCCCCATAATGGCGTTGCGCCTTTCGGAGGTCATTTCCGGCGTGAATACGTGGATATTGAGTTCGAGATCGCGAATAAGCCGTTCGGCCACCACATAGGTGTCACGGAGGTTATAGCCTGTATCCACCCATACCGTGGGCACGGTCTTGCTCACTTCACTGACGATATGCAACATCACGGCCGCGTTGCGCCCCATGCTGGTCGTGGCGATGGTCGTGCCGCCCTGAGCCAGGGCCCAGGCGACGATTTCCCGGGCGCTGGCGTTGCGCAGTGCGGCATTGGCGCTGTCGAGGTCTATCTCCACGCGTTGCATATTCCGTTAGCTGGGGTTTGGGGCGGAACTTTATAGAATCAAAAACAGATCGACAAATAACCAGATATTATAAGGATATGCATAGGCGTTTCAGCGCACGCTGGCCGCGGCAGCCTCCAACTCCGCGTGTAGATCGAGAAATTGCCCCGTGAGTTTATGGCTGGGGGCCAGGTCGATCAGCGGACGGTGATCGCGGTGCGACTCTCTCATCTTCACAGAGCTGCCGAGAAAGGAGTTGAACACAGGGAGGCCCTCATCCTGCAACTCCTGCACGAGTTCCGCGGGCAGATTCGCCTGGGAATTGAACTGGTTGATCACAATGCCTTCGACTTCCAGATCGGGATTGTGGTCTTCCTGTAACTCGGCAATGTTGTCCAGCAGGCTGTAAAGACTCTGCCGGGCAAAGCTGTCGCAGTCGAAGGGGATCAACACGGAGTCGGCCGCTATCAGGGCCGCCTTGGAATAAAAATTGAAATTGGGCGGCGTGTCGATATAGACCCGGTCGTATTCACCCTCGAGCTTCGCCAGCGCGTCGCGCAGCTTGTAGATCTTGTAACGGGATTCCAGCTCCTTCTCCATCGTGGCCAGCGCAGGGCTGGATGGCAGCAGGAACAGATTCTCGTAGGGTGTGTCCCAGACGAAGGAATCGGGATTCTGGCGCATCTTGCGCGATCCAACCGTCTGCTTGAACAGCCCGGCCACGCCCTGCGCCTCTGCCGGGAAGGCCTCTGCATCGATTTCGCCCACCAGATAGTGCGTGGTATTGCCCTGCACATCCAGGTCAATCACCAGTGTTCGATAACCCATCGCCGCTCCAATCGCGGCGAGATTACAGGTAATGCTGGTTTTGCCGACCCCGCCTTTCTGATTGAAAACCACACGCTTCATGGCAACTATGTCCATCCCGAACAGGAGAAAACCCAGACGACCAGTGTAAACAATGAGGCGGCTCAATGTCAGTGCAAGCATTGCCCGAAGGCCGCTTTTTTATCGGGCGGCAAGCTCCTCCGGCGGGAACCCGGGGCCACCTGCAACCGTGCTGCTACTGCCAGACGCGCTCGTACAGGGCAATAATATCGGCGACTTCGGCCAGGCGCGGGTTATTTGCCGGCGACCCGGAATCCAGCGCCTGCTGCGCCATCGACGGCAGAGAGCCAAACCACTGCGCTTCGTCGATCCCCCAGGCCGCGGGTGTGGGCACCGCCAGATCCGTATTCAGTTGGCGCAGTCCGACCAACAGTTTTTCCAGCGCCAGGGAGTCGTCATCCTCAGCGTCCGCCATGCCCATCGCGCGCGCACACACGGCGTAGCGTTGCGGGGCGCTGTGCACCGACCAGGCGGTGACTTCGGGCAGCAGCATCGCGTTGCTGAGACCGTGAGGGACATGAAACCGGGCGCCGACGGGCCGGCTCATGCCGTGGATGAGTGTCACCGAGGCGTTCGCAAAAGCCATGCCTCCCTGGGTGGCAGCCAGCATCATCGCCGCGCGTGCCTCACGATTATCCGGCTCATGGCAGGCGCTGCGAATATGCTGGCAGATGCTCGCCATGGCGGTGAGGGCCACGCTGTCCGTAAAAGGATTGGCCCGACGGCTCACATAGGCTTCCAGCGCGTGACAGAGACTGTCGATACCCGTGTCGGCGGTCAGCCTGAACGGCATGCTCAGTGTCAGCTCATAGTCCACCAGGGCGGCTACCGGCATCAAACCCAGGCCCATGCACAGCATCTTTTCGCCGGTGTCTGTATCGGTGATGACCGCAACCCGCGTCGCTTCGGACCCTGTGCCCGCAGTGGTGGGAACGGCAATAATCGGCAGGCCGTGATCGGTCTGCGCGGGCACTTTGTAATCGCGCATTTCGCCACCGCCCGGCGCCAGCACCGCGAGCGCCTTGGCGGTATCCATGGAGCTGCCGCCGCCGAGACCCACCACGCAGTCATGCCCTCCAGATCGAAGTATCTCGAGCGCCGCATACACGCTGTCTGTAGTTGGATCGGGCACGCACTCTGCGAACAGGCCCCACGGAATTCCGGCGGCATCCAGCTGGCCCTGCAATTGCCCGCAGTAGCCACACGCGAGTATGTGCGGATCGGTCACCAGTAGCGGGCGCGACAGGCCCAGCGCGCTGAGCGTGGCCGCGAGTTCGCCGCTGGCGCCACTGCCCACCTTTAGAATACGCGGCAGGGTGATGTTGGCCTGTTCGGACACGTTGAACTCCGTTGCGCGCCGCCAGTGGCGGGCGGCGTTTACGCTATGCTATTCATCAAAGCTGGCACAATAGCATATCGACCTGAAGCGAAGGCGCCGCGCATGCAAGAGAGTACCATCGAAGCCATTCACGAATTCTGGTTTGGCGAACTGGACGCCAACGGGTTTACCCGCAAAGACCGCAGTTCGCTCTGGTTCAAGGCCGATCGGGCAGTGGATGCCGAGTGTCGCCTGCGCTTCGGAGATACCCTGGCGAGCGCGCGCGCCGGTGAACTTACACACTGGAGAGACAGCGACCGGGGGCTGGTGGCTTTGGTGGTGCTTCTGGACCAGTTCAGCCGCAATATCCATCGCGGGACGCCGCAGGCCTTCGCCGCCGATGATCGGGCCCTCTCCCTGTCGCGCGCCTGTATCGACAGCGCGCGCGATTCGCGCCTGCCGGTCATTCACCGTGTTTTCATGTATCTGCCGCTGGAACACTGTGAAGATCTGCACACACAGCGCGAATGCGTGCGTCTGTTCAGCGCGCTGGCGGATGCAGAACCGGGCGCCGCCGATTTTCTGCGCTACGCCGTGGCCCACTGCGATGTAATCGAACAGTTCGGGCGCTTTCCGCACCGCAACGCCATTCTCGGACGAACGTCGACCGCGGAGGAACTTGAATACCTGGAAACCCACGGGGGGTTCTGACAGCAACCTCGCAGGATCTGTACGCGAGCACGCGGGCGCCGCGGAGCACTAGCAGCGTTGCAGCCTGCCGGCGGGCGTCGGGTGGACGGACACGGGCCGCAATGCGTAGTGGCTGTCGGTCATTTCCGCCTGCCAGACAGCGAAGCTGCCACTGTCGAGATCATCGTAGGCCTGCAGTATGGAATCGTTTACCTGTGGGTAGGCCACCTGGTCCCAGGGACATTCCTCGCGGGTAAAAAAACGGCAATCGAGGGATTCGCCGCCGGGTATGCAGAAATCGCTGTCGACCACGGCCCGGAAGCCGACATAGATCTGATTGATGAATGTGATCGACCCGGTCATGTACAGCGCAAGCTGGCGGGCGTCCAGTTTCACGCCAGCCTCCTCGTGGAGTTCTCGCGCGGCGCCTGCGGCGAGGGTTTCGCCGGCCTCCAGAAATCCGCCCGGTATCGCCCACTTGCCGCGCTGCGGCTCGAGATCCCGCTGCACCCACAGCAGGCGTTTGCCGCTGGCGACAAACGCCGTGACCACGATCATGGGATGCTCGTGACGCGGGGCTGCGCAGCGCTCACACCAGGCATGCCTGCGCACCTCGCCGCCTACACAGTGCGGCAGCAGTGGTCCACCGCATTCGTGACAGAACCGCATGTCAGCCAAGTCAGGCTCCTCATTCGCACCAACCGGTGGCGCCGCGCGATCTGCACCAGCCTGGTTACACCAAAAAAGGCGAGCCGCGCGCACCCGGAAACAATAGCACTTTGCCCTGGCGAAAGCATTGCGGCTATGCTTGCGCACGGATCGTCTGGCGAGGAACCACCATGTCCACCGCTTCACTGAAGGTACAACTGCTGCTCACCGGCAATGAGATCATGAGCGGCGATACCGTCGACTCGAACTCCGCCATGATCGCCCAGCGTCTGACAGAACTGGGCGTGGGCATCTACCGCAAGGTCACCGTGGGCGATGACGTGCCATTGCTGTGCGCCGAGCTGTCGGCGATGCTCGCCTCGACAGACCTGGTGATCGTCAACGGCGGGCTCGGCCCGACCATCGACGATCTTACAGCGCAGGTGCTGGCGGACGTTGCGGCAGTTCCACTCGAGGAGCATCCCGAGGCGCTGGCGCACCTCGAGCACTGGTGCGCGCGGCGCAACCTCACACTCAACGCCGCAAACCGCAAGCAGGCAATGCTTCCCGCAGGCTGTGACATCGTGGCCAATCCGATCGGCAGCGCGGTGGGCTTTGCGATGACCCTCGGCGACTGCCGCGTGGTCTGCACGCCGGGCGTGCCCGGCGAGCTGGCGGCCATGCTCGACAGCATTCTCGAGGACACGCGCAACCGCCTCGTGACGCCCGTGCAACGCGACATACTCAGGCTGCAGACGTTTGGGCTTGGGGAGTCCACCGCACAGCAAATGATCAGCGATGCCATCGGGGAATGGCCAGAGGAAGTGGAGCTCGGCTTTCGTGCCGGAGCGCCGCAAATGGAGATCAAGCTCAGCCTGAACCAGGTTGACCACCTGCCCCTGCGCCAGCAGTGCCTGGATCGCCTGAACGCGCTGTTCGGCGATCACATCATCGGTGAAGGCAATATCCGCCTGGCAGAGCGGGTAGTGCAACTGCTGGCAGACCAGGGCGCCAGCGTCACCACGGCGGAGTCCTGCACCGGGGGCCTGATCGCCTCCATGCTGACTTCGGTTTCCGGTTCATCGCAGGTTTTCCACGCCGGTTTCGTGACCTATTCCAACGACATCAAGCAGTCGATGCTGGGCGTGTCCGGGAGTACGCTCAACGAACACGGAGCAGTCAGTGAGGCCGTTGTGCTGGAGATGGCGCGGGGCGCCCTGGCACGCAGTGGCGCAAACTACGCGCTGGCGGTTTCCGGCATCGCCGGGCCGGAAGGCGGTTCAGCAGAGAAGCCGGTAGGCACCGTCTGGCTGGCCTGGGGCGACAGCCAGCACCTGCAGACACGCTGCCTTTGCTGGCCGGTGGAGCGCACCCTGTTCCAGACCATGATTGCGGCCGCCTCGCTGGACATGCTGCGCCGCCGGCTCCTGGGTATCACTTCCGAGCCGCGCTATTTCGAGCAACGCCGGGTCGGCTGAAGCCGTTCGCTAACCGGCGCGGACCTCCACTTCGCCCGGTGCGGGCAGCTTGTGCCAGACAAGTGCGTGGAACCGGGTGATATCGCCAACTTCGTCCTTGCCGCTCAGCACCAGCGTCTGGCCATCCAGCTCGGCGTGGCGCACTTGTTCGGTGCCGGGAAAATTCGGATTCAGGCTATGCGTCACGGTGTGAATCACGCAGCCCTCGCGTACTTCATAGCGTCCGGCATAGTGGAAACTCGCCGAATACGCCGCGGCTTTCAGCCCCTCGGGAATGCGCGCAAAGCTCACGTCCTCAGGCAGGCGCGCACGCCCGCGCCGATTGATGGAAACACTCATCCAGCTTTCAGGGGTGTAGATGAGAATGCCTTCAGGGTCATCGCCAAACGGCGAACTGATCTCATCGCGATCGGAATACCCTATGGTCCAGGATTCGAGTTTCCACGTGCCGCACAACTGTTTTTCACTGAGCATGTTTCCTCCCTGTACATTGCCAGGCCGGGCGTTGACGGGCGCCACGTCTCAGGGCTGCAGCTGCTCTACTTCCCAGCCACCGTCAGCGATGGGAGTATAAACGAAGCGGTCGTGCAGACGGTGCTCGCCACCCTGCCAGAATTCAATGCGCTCGGGCAAGACCCGAAAACCGCCCCAGAACGAGGGCATGGGGATTTCCCCCCGCCCGAATTTCTCGCGCACGCCGCGCGCCTGTTGCTCGAGTGCTGCGCGCGCCGAAATCGGTCGCGATTGTTGCGAAGCCCACGCCGCCACCTGGCTTTCACGTGGCCGCGTGACAAAGTAGGCAAGCGATTCCGCCCTGCCCATTTTCTCCGCGCTGCCGCGCACGATGACCTGCCGGTCGAGGGCGTTCCAGGGGAACAGCAGCGACACGCGCGCATTCGCGGCGATCGCCCGCGCCTTGTGGCTGTCATAGTTGGTATAGAAGACGAAGCCCCCGTGCGACAGGCCTTTCAGCAGGACAATACGCTGCCATGGCAGGCCATGCTCGTCGATGGTCGCGAGCACCATCGCAGTAGGATCCTCCAGCCGCGCGGTCACTGCCTGCTCCAGCCAGCTCTCGAACTGCCGCAACGGGCAGTCGTCAAGCATCTCCCTGCTCAGGCCGCCTGCGGTGTACTCTCGCCTGAAATCCTGATAGCGCACTTTGCGGGAGCCTCTGCCTGAATGCTGTTACGCTTGTTCAGCATATACTACGCTAGCGCCACCGGCAGAGGCAAAGCTGCACAGGATGAACACCGCACCCACCATTCGCGACGGCGAAGCCAGCGACCTGCAAACTTTGGTGGCAACGCTGAGCGATAGCTTCAAATACGACCCGGTACTCAACTGGGTCATACCGCGGCGCCAGATATACCCCGATTTTTTCAAGCTGTTGATCCGTGAAGTGTACCTGCCGCGTGGCATCATTCATGTGGAGGAACGTGGTCGCGCCGCTGCCCTGTGGTTGCCGCCGGCACAGCGCCACGAAATGGCGCCGCGCCTGGGACTGTTGCGCCTGGCGCTGCACCTGCTTGCGCACGAGGGCCCTCGCCCCCTGTGGCGCATCCGCGCTCAGGGCCGGGTGTATTCACGCCATTTGCCCCTGGAGCCGCATTACTACCTGCAGTTCATCGGCTGTCGTGAGAGCGCTCAGGGCCGGGGGATCGGCGCGGCGCTACTCAAGCGAGGCGTTCAGGTGTGTGACGAGCAGGGCATGCCCGCGTATCTGGAGAGCTCCAACAGTATCAACGTGCCTCTGTATGAGCGACATGGTTTTGACGTCATCGCGAGAGAGCGCATCTCGAAAAATGGGCCCACCGCCTGGTTTATGTGGCGCGAGCCGCAGTAGTGGCTGTCATTCCCGGGTGCTGGGGTAAACCGGCGCCCGCCTGGCCATCGCCGGGATCTGGGGAAAGCTGAAATATTCAGGCCAGTCCCTGCCAAAATCCTCGGCGATGTCACGATCGAAGCCGGCCCGATAACAGCGCTGCATCAGCTCCGAGACTTCCGCTTCATCGGCGATACCCGCGATTACCGCCGATTCCATCATGCCCTCAACCCGCAGGCGGGCCGCGGGGGGCAGGTCATCGCCAGCGGCGAGCGCCGTGAACATATCTGCAAAACGTCGCTGCAGTTCCTCCAGCAATGGATGCATTCCCGTCTCCCGTTGTGGTGCCGCCTCAAGAGTCCACAGAGTATGCGATGGGAGGCAAAACAGTTAAAGTCGTTGCTCGAGACTGCAAGGAAACCCTGTGACGTGATGAAACTCCGCTTCCCCGCGCTGGCAACGCTGCTGGCGCTGCTACTGCAGATAATTCCCGCCGCGGTTTACGCCGCAACGGATGCCGGCTCCGAGCCGATTATCGACCATCGACAGCGCTTCCTGCCGGTGGTTGCGCAGCACGGCATGGTGGTGGGGCCCGAGCAGCTCGCCGCGGAGGTGGGCTTGCAAATCCTGCGTGATGGCGGCAATGCCGTGGATGCAGCGGTGGCCACGGGCTTTGCGCTGGCCGTCACCTATCCGCGCGCCGGCAATCTCGGCGGCGGCGGCTTCATGCTCGTCCACCTCGCTGATGAGAACCGCCAGACGTTAATCGACTACCGGGAAACCGCGCCCGCGGCGGCTGGGCCTGACCTGTTTCTGGACGCCAGCGGCAAGGTCGACCGCCTGCGTACGTATTTCAGCCACCAGTCTGCCGCGGTGCCGGGCACGGTGGCGGGGTTGCTGTACGCACTGGACACCTACGGCAGCATCAGCCGGGAAGAGGCGCTCGCGCCCGCTATTGCGCTGGCGAGCAAGGGCATTGCCGTGTCTTTTGCACTGAATTTTGAAATCAATGCGCGCGCCGAACAGCTCGCGCGCAACGCCGAGGCGGCGCGGATTTTCCTGAGCCCGAAAGGCGTAGCGCCGGCAATCGGCAGCATCTGGCGCCAGCCCGATCTCGCCAGGACACTGAAGCGGATTGCCCGGCATGGCCGCGACGGATTTTACGCGGGCCCGGTGGCCGAGCGTATCGCCGCGGACATGGCGCAGGCGGATGGTCTGATCACACTGGCGGACCTGGCCGGCTACCAGCCTGTGGAGCGCGTGCCGGTGCGCGGTAACTACCGCGAGTTCACCGTGGTATCCACGCCCCCGCCCTCTTCCGGTGGCGTGCATATCCTGCAGATGCTGAATATCCTCGAGGGCTTTGAACTCGGGGCCATGGGGCACAACTCGGCCGTCTACCTGCATCATCTCACGGAGACCATGAAGCTGGCCTACGCCGATCGCAGTGTGTACCTCGGTGATCCGGATTTTGTGGATGTGCCGGTGGCGAAACTGACCGACAAGGCCTACGCCGCGCGCCAGCGGGCGCTGATCCAGCCGGCCCGTGCCACCCCCAGCTCTGATATCCTGCCGGGAAGGGCGTTGGCGGCAGAGGGGACAGAAACCACGCACTACTCGGTAGCCGATGCCCACGGCAACGTCGTGAGCAACACCTATACTTTGAATTTCAGCTTCGGTTCGCATATCGCCGTGCCCGGCACGGGCATGCTACTGAACAATGAAATGGCAGATTTTTCTGCCAGTCCCGGCGAAGCCAACGCCTATGGGCTGGTGCAGGGCGAGGCAAACCGCATACAACCGGGAAAACGCCCATTGTCTTCCATGAGCCCAACGCTGGTCCTGCGCAATGGTCAGCCGTGGCTGGCCACGGGCAGCCCCGGCGGCGGCATCATCATCAATACGGTACTGCAGACCATCCTCAATGCCATGGACTTCGATATGAATGTGGCCGCGGCTGCGGCTGCGCCACGCATTCACCACCAGTGGATGCCTGACGTGCTGCGGGTGGAGGATGGCATAAGCCCGGATACACTGACCCTGCTGCGTGCAATGGGCCACAATGTGGACATTGGCGAGCGCACCCAGGGTCGCACCAATTCGATCATGCTGCGTGACGGCTGGCTGCTGGGCGCCACCGATACGCGCCGTCCGGGTGGCTGGGTAGCGGGGTATTGAACTGGAGGAGCATGCCGCTGGAGGTGCTGCGTTCAGGGCGAATATCTCAGCAGGCTGAGCCCCGAATGCAGCACCTCCAGCGGCCAGGGATATCGTCGTGCTCCAGCATCGCCGTGGT
>TARA_R110000823_G_scaffold91174_4_pt1 | contig 45534 bp, 37 predicted proteins | sample TARA_R110000823 | Tara Oceans TARA_R110000823 (sample SAMEA4397722) | marine metagenome | biome: Polar Biome; feature: [DCM] deep chlorophyll maximum layer (ENVO:01000326); material: water (ENVO:00002006), including particulate matter (ENVO:01000060) such as... | depth 20 m | reverse complement strand
GCTTACCCTGGACATCATGACACCCTCCGACGTCAGCTTCCTGGACGTGGAACGCGGTAAGGTCGATATGCTGATCAACCGCTTCGACTCAATGCCCCAGTCGTTCCACCAGATTCACCTCTGGAACGATACCTTCACCTGCGTGCTCAGCCCGGAAAATCCGGTGCTGGAAGACTGGACGCTGGAAAACTATCTCAAGGCCAACCACGTGTGGGTCAGTAAAACCGGTATGGGCGTGGGCGTGGGCGTGGATCCGGGCGATGTGCAACGGCTCGGCTGGGTGGATGTGGCGCTCAACAAACTCGGCAAGAAACGCCAGATTCGCGTGTTTACCCGCCACTACCAGGCCGCCATGACGCTGGCGGAGCAAAACGATCTGATCGTGACGCTGCCCACACGCGCAGCGATACTCAAGCGCAATAACCCGCGGGTTGTGCTGCGCGATCCACCCCTGGATATTCCGCCGCTGGAACTGAAGATGGCCTGGAGTCCACTGTTGCAGCACCACCCGGCCAACAAGTGGTTGCGCAAACTGATCGCCGATACCGCGCGCGAGCTGAACGGCCTCGAGGCTACGCCCTAGCCCTCTCCGGTGCACCGCCTGTGTCTGCGCGGGCAGGTCGCACGGAGTGAGTATCTCAGCCTTCCGAACGCAGTGTGACCTGGCCGCGCGGACACAGGCGTATCCATGTCCCACAACTGAGTTGCCGGCCCCTGCGGCGACAGGCGGCCATCCCTCGAAAGGCTGAGATACTCGCTCTGGCCGCCTGTCGCCGCAGGGACCTGTGATGTTCGTAACATCGGGATCGCTTCCGAGCGCAGGAGCGCCTGTGTCTGCGCGGGCAGGTCGCACGGAGAGAGTATCTCAGCCTTCCGAACGCAGTGTGGCCTGGCCGCGCGGACACAGGCATTCACGTGAACAGCCACCTTTCCACCAGGCCTCAAGATTCACGTCTGCAATGACCGCGATCACAACGATCAATTCGCTAAATTATGCTGCGCCTCCTACAATCTCCAGCATAGCCGCTTCCAACCCGGGGTCTGCCGAGCGCGCCCGTGCGGAAGCAGACCAGAGCCTCTAGTACAGGAACGCCAGCATGTCAGATCGCATCCAAGAGGGCAGCCTGCAGATCGACCCCGTTCTGCATGCGCTGCTGGAGCAGGAAATCGCGCCGAACAGCGGCATCCCGGCGGGGCAATTCTGGCGGGCGCTGGAAAACATTCTCGAGGCGCTCGCCCCGCGCAACCGCGAACTACTGCAAATTCGCGAAGACATGCAGGCGAAGATCGATGCCTGGCATCGCGCGCACCCCGGCGCTGACTACGATCGCGCAGCATACCGGTCGTTTCTGCAGGAGATCGGCTATCTGCTGCCGGAGGGTGAGGATTTCAGTATCAGCACCGAAAACGTGGACGAAGAAGTGGCCACTCTGGCCGGCCCGCAACTGGTAGTGCCGGTGATGAATGCGCGCTACGCGCTGAATGCCGCGAACGCACGCTGGGGCAGTCTTTACGATGCGTTGTACGGCACCGATGTTATTCCCGAGAGCGGGGGCGCCGAGCGCGCAGGCGGCTACAATCCAGTGCGCGGGGAGAAAGTTATCGCCTACGCCCGGGGGTTCCTGGACAGCCATTGCCCGCTCGCCAGCGGCAGCCATGCCGACGCTGCGTCCTACGCCATCGTCGATGGCAAACTTGCGGTGGAACTGCAAGACGGCGCCACCAGCACGCTGGCCGACCCCGCGCTACTGCGCGGTTATACGGGTATGCAGGACAGCCCCTCCTGTATCCTCCTGCGTCACCACGGCCTGCACATCGAAATTCAGTTCGACCGCCAGCATGCAATCGGCAGTACCGATGCAGCGGGCGTGAAAGACGTTGTGCTGGAAGCGGCGCTGACCACGATCCAGGATTGCGAGGATTCCATCGCGGCCGTGGATGCCGAAGACAAGGCCGTGGCCTATCGCAACTGGCTGGGCCTGATGCGAGGCGACCTCCAGGACAGTTTCAACAAGGGCGGCGATAGCGTCACCCGCAGCCTGAACCCCAATCGCTGCTATACCGGAACAGATGGCGAGGCGCTGGAACTTTCCGGACGCAGCCTGCTGTTCATCCGCAATGTCGGCCACCTGATGACCACGCCGGCAATCCTCGACGGCGAGGGCGGCGAAATCCCCGAGGGCATCATGGACGGGATGTTCAGCGCCATGATCGCGCTGCACGATTTGCATAAGGATAAGCCCGCCGACCGCAATTCCCGCGCCGGCAGCGTGTACATCGTGAAACCGAAGATGCACGGCCCGGATGAGGTCGCGTTTGCCTGCGAGTTGTTCGACCGCATCGAGGATGCGCTGGGGCTCGCACGCAATACCCTGAAAATGGGCATCATGGATGAGGAGCGCCGCACTACCGTCAACCTGAAAGAATGTATCCGCGCGGCGCGGGAACGTCTGGTGTTTATCAATACCGGCTTTCTCGATCGCACCGGCGACGAAATTCATACCAGCATGGAAGCCGGCGCCATGACACCCAAGGGCGCAATGAAACAGGAAAGGTGGATTAACGCCTATGAGGACTGGAACGTGGACGTCGGCCTGCGCTGTGGCCTCATGGGCCGCGCACAGATCGGCAAGGGCATGTGGGCCATGCCGGACCTGATGGCGGACATGATGCAGAACAAGATTGCGCACCCGCAATCCGGCGCGACCACCGCCTGGGTTCCCTCACCCACTGCCGCCACGTTGCACGCCATACATTATCACCAGGTCAGTGTGGCACAGCGGCAACAGGCGCTGCTCGGCAAATCGCGCGCCAGCGTCGTCGACATCCTGCAGATTCCCCTGAAGGGCGCCGCGGGCCTGAGCGCCGATGACATCCAGCGCGAGCTCGACAACAACGCGCAGGGCATCCTCGGCTACGTGGTGCGCTGGATCGATCAGGGTGTCGGCTGTTCAAAAGTGCCCGATATAAATCATGTCGGCCTGATGGAGGATCGCGCAACGCTGAGAATTTCCAGCCAGCACATTGCCAACTGGCTGCACCACGGCGTGTGCAGCGAAGCGCAGGTGATGGAAACCCTCAAGCGCATGGCGGCAGTCGTCGATGAACAGAACGCCAGCGATCCTGCATACCGCCCGATGGCCGCCGATTTCGACGCGAGCATTGCCTTCAAGGCCGCCTGTGATCTGGTGTTGCTGGGGCGTGAACAGCCGAGCGGCTACACGGAGCCTGTACTACATGCGCGTCGCCGGGAAGCCAAGGCGCGCTTCGGGCAGTAGCCGCGAGGAGATTCCCTGTTGTTCAGCCGCGCGCGCAGAACGCCGTGCGCATCACTCAGCGCGAAGCGGGGGGTTGCGTATCGTCACGCGTATCCTTGAACTGCAGATTGGTGAGCTGCTCCGAGAGCAGGCCGATCAGGAACATCACCATGCCCGCCAGTATCAACATCGTACTCATGTTGGTAAAACGCCAGCCACTGCTGGCCACGGTCAGCGCATAGTTGAGCAGACCGAGTCCGGCCACTATCGCGGCCGCGGGAAAATACACTTTCAGCGGCGAATACAACGTGCCGACCTTGAAAATGATGAGCAGGAAGCGGACACCGTCGCGCACCATGCTGATGTGACTGCTGCCGAGCCGTTTCGAGACTTCAATGGGTACAAAACCCACGGAATACCCGGCGCGAAAAAACGCCATGGTAGACGTGGTGGGATAGCTGAAGCCATTCGGTAACAGATAGAGAAAACTCAGGAATTTCCTGCGATCCACGCAGCGGAACCCTGAGGTGAGGTCGTCGATGCGGCGATTCACCATCCAGCTTGCGAAGCGGTTGTAGATGGCGTTGGCGCTCCAGCGCGCTACGCTCGCCTGCGAATCCAGCCCGCTGCGCGCGCCCACCACGAGGTCGTAACCCTTTTCCATTTCGGCAATCAACTTGCCTACTTCGTCGGGTCTGTGCTGCCCGTCCCCATCCATGAAAACAATAAATTCGCCACTGGCGGCGCGTGCACCGCTTTTAATCGCCGCCCCATTGCCCTTCGCGTAAGGATGGGTCAACACCCGCACGCCAGCATCGGCGCAGACCTGTGCGGTGGCATCTATCGAGCCATCGTTGACGACGATGATTTCGGCGTCAGGATACAGACGCTTCAGCTCCGGCAGTACCAGGGCAAGCCCCTGCTCTTCGTCTTTCGCCGGAATTACGATGCTGACATTCTTCACTTTACGATCACTTGATATATCTCATACCCTGTCGTCAGGCAGCAAGTATGTAGCCTCCACAGCAACGACACAAGACAGACGGCAGACGCCGCCGCAAACAGGACACCCGCATGCGCGAGCGCTTGCCTGATACCAGCGCGATTCACTGGCTGCTGCTTGTACTGCTGCTTTGCGGCGGCGGCTTCCTGCGCTACAGCTACATGCATGGTACGGAGGTGATCAATCCCGGAGGCGCGGGGGATGCCGGCTACTACCTTCGCTATGCAAACAACCTGGTGCAGCACGCTGTGTTCTCCAAGCAAGCCTCCACCACCACGCCTGCACCCGATGCCTACTGGGCACCGGGCTACCCCGCGCTGCTGGCCGCCCTCATCGCGAGCGCAGAAGGCGCGGGAGTCGATGCCTACCTCACTATCAGAACGGTACAGATCACACTCGGCACGACGGCAATCCTGTTCACCTTTGCGCTGGGCATCTGCTTCATGCCCGCGCCCTGGGCGCTGCTGGCCGCGCTGCTGGTGGCGCTGTCTCCCCATCTGGTGAGTACCGAGCAGTACCTGTTATCTGAAACCCTCACCCTGTTTTTGCTACTCGCCTCGCTACTGCTTTTTGTGCGCGGCATTCAGCGCCGCTCGACACTGCTGCAATGCGGCGCCGGGATCGGTTTCGCCCTGACCTACCTGACCAACCCGGTGAGCCTGTTCATCGCCCCGGTGGCCGTCGCGGTCACCTGGCTCGCGGGCCCGCGGGGTCCAGACGGCGAACGTATGCTGACCCGGCGCGCCGCCCTGATGATCCTGGGCCCGCTGCTTGTTGCGGGCGCGCTGTGGACACTGCGCGGCGCATTGTCTGTACCCGCGGACAGCCCCACGGCCGGCAGCCGCTTGCTGACCAATCTGGTGCAGGGCATGCACGCGGATTTTCACAGCGCCTGGCGGGCGAACCCGCGCGACCCGGACAATCCGGCGACGGTGGATCTCGCACTGGTTGACGGTTCCTACCCGCGCTTCGCAGCGCGCCTTGCAGACAAGTTTGCCGCGGACCCGACCGGCATGTTGCACTGGTACCTGCTGGAAAAACCGCTGCTGCTGTGGGACTGGGATATCCGTGTGGGCGCGGGCGACATCTACACCTACCCAATATTCTACTCGCTCTACCAGACCAGCAAACCGGCCCTGGCGACCTACGTGGTGATGCGCAGTGTGCATCTCTGGCTGGTGGCTTTCGGGGTATTATCCCTGGTTTTTCTGATCCGCCACCGCACTGCGCAGCACTGGGTACCCTTGGTGCTCTACGCCTGCCTCGCCTACGTGAGCGCCGTCTACGCCATTACGCAGGCCGAGCCGCGCTATTCTTTCCCTCTGCGCCCCGAGATGTACCTGATGGCGGCGTTTTTCCTCTGGCGGCTGGCGCAGGTCTATCTCAACTACCGCGAGCGGTACCGCGGCGCCGCGCGCCCCGGGGCCTCATAGGTAGAGCGCCAGCGTCTGCTGCTGGCCCTCGTCCAGGGTGCCTGCTGCCTGCAAGGCCAGCAGCCGCTCGAGCAGGGCCGCCTGCTCGTGTTCCAGGCCAAGCGCGGTGGTGAAATGCAGTTGCATCAGCATACCGCGCACATTATTGGGCGAGAGCGCGAGAAACTTCCGCATGTAGGCGTGTGCGCGCGCGTACTGCCCGAGGTCGTTCGCGATGCCCGCCAGAATCGAGTAGATATTGGCCGATGCGCTCGCAGTTGTGCCGGGCGCGAGAAAAATGTCCGCCATGCGGTCGCTGAACCTGAGCGTGTCGGCGAGCGTGCATCTACCGCGCTGCAGTATTTTGGCAAAGCCGTTGAAGGTACTGACCACCGCGAACGGCCGCTGCGGCTCCACGCTTCCCAATTCCTCAAAACGTGTCGCCGGTATTTCCCGGCCGGCGAGGCAGTACAGCGCCAGATCGCGAATCTGCCAGTCGCCGGGACGCTCCGTAATACTCAACTCACCGGCCCGGCGCGAATACGCCAGCGCGGAATCCAGCGCACCCACGCTGGCCAGGTGCAGCGCCATTTCCTCGTTGGCGCGAAAGGAATCCGGATGCTGGTTCACATAATTCAGGCGCAGCAGCGGTGCGCTGGACCAGAGCTGCACCTGCGAGCCTGTCTGCACCGCCAGCAACAACACGTATACGGCCAGCCATGCAAGTAGCGGTGCCGCCAGCGGCGGCCAGCGGCGGGCCAACAGGCCGAGAGCAGTGACCAGCAGCAGGAAAATGCCGACGCCGGGGAAGTAGTTGCGATGCTCAAAATACAGCTCCAGGGCAAACACACTGGACTCGATGGCGTGCCCAACCAGAAACACCAGCCCGGCGCCCAGTAGCAACTGGCCGGCGCGGAAACGCATCAGCGCCAGCGCCACTGGTATCAACAGCAGCCACGCCGCCACCGCAAAAGCGGTATCCGGCGGCGCATGCAGCCCGCGGGAGACGGCGAAATCGTCGTGGAACACACCCAGACGCGGGAGTTCGGGCCAAAGCAGTTGTCCGAGATAATCCCACAGCGCACGCGACTGGGTCAGCAGGCGCTCGAGCAGACCAAAATCCCGGTGCCGGTAACCGCCTTCGATGCGCTCGAAAAAAAGCACCAGAAGTAGCACTGCCAGCAGCGTACCCAGCCCCAGCAGGGCGAGGCTGGCGCGCCGCAGCGCGCGGTTCTGCTTGCCCGTGCGATCACGCGCGGCGAACCACAGCACCTCCAGCAGCACGATCACCGGTAGCACCAGCGCGCCGTTTTCCTTGGCGAGCACGGCCGCCGCGAAACACAACAGCAACACACCGAACAGGGCCACCCCGGCAAGGCTGAGAAACAGCAGGCGCCGCCAATAGACATAGACGATGCACGCGAGCAGCATGAACAGTGTCGACAGCATCGCCATGCGCTGCACCACGTACAACACGGTACTCACATAGAGCGGCGCCAGCAGCCAGCAGGCGCCGCCGAGCAGGGCAAACCAGCGGTGTTGCGGCACGCGCGCATGCGCCAGCAGCAGGCTGAACAGCCACATCACCAGCCCCGCATTCACCGCGTGCAACACTATATTGACCTGCTTGCTGCCGGCGGTGCCCGCATCCAGGTACAGTTCTTCCAGCACAAAACTTGCCATGGCCACGGGCCGCCCGAGCGGGCCGGAACGATTGCCGAAAATGTAATCGGCGGCGCCGCCAAAGCCTTCGCCGAGGTGGCCGACCACCGCGAGATTGGAGCGATCGTCCAGCATCGACGGGCTGCTGATACCGGGCCAGTAAACCCAGACGCTCAGCGCGAGCACAGCCAGGGCCAGTGGCAGCGTGAGCAGACGGGAATCGGGCAGGCGCACGCCTCAGCGCTCCCGCGCCGCGTCGGGCGCCGTAATGAACAGGGATAGCAGAGTGTGCAGGCGTTTGCGCCGCGTGTCGTGTTCGAGCCATGAGCGCACCGATTCATACATGCCGTCGACGTCATTTGCCGCGGCCTGCAGTTCGATCTGGCGCACCAGGAATTCCCGGCGACCCGGCTTCAGTGCGAGGGCCCGGTCGATTACCTGCTGCAGCTCTGCGGCGCTCGCCCCGCTACCCAGCAGGTAGGTGAAGCGATATCCCAGCACCTTTAGGCTCTCCGGATAGCGCGCCTCTAGCACCTCAAGCAGGCGCAGAATGCGCGCTTCATCCGCCGCACAACCACCGGCATTCACGCAGCCGATGAGTTCCCCCAGCGCGTTGTAATCTGAGGCCTGTAGCGGGCGGGATGCGAGCAGCGTTTCCAGCTCCGCCAGCCAGTCTGTGCCCGCGCCGGGGTCGGTGGCGAACTGCGAATCCAGCGAGTGCAACATCACCAGCGCCGCCACATCGCGGGGGTTGGTGGCATACATCCGCTCGAAGTAGACACGCGCGGCAATCAGCGCCTCTCGCGCCCGCTCTTCACTCAAACCGAGTGCCTCGGCGTTGCGGTAGCGTTTGAGCAGCGCGTCGGCGTAGAAATAGTTGGAGCGCGACGATTCGGGGTGATTGCGCACGTTCACGCCCGCCATGCGCAATTCCTCCGACCAGGTATCCACGCGGATGAGCAACAGTACGAGCAACACCGCCAGCACCATGCCCACCAGCGGCAACGCCAGCGTCCGGGCGTTACCCGCACTGAAAAACGGCTGTGCCAGCAGGCTGGCCAACAGCATGCACGGGGCAACCACGGGCAGGTAATTGCGGTGCTCGTACACCATCTCCAGCGGCCACACGGTGGATTCCATACTGTGCCCCACCAGATAGAACAGCAGCGCGAACAACAGCAGCGGATACCACTCACGCAGCAGAATGCCAGCGAGGAGCGCCGCACCCCAGGCGATGATGGCGAACAGTGTAGACATAGGCCGGGTGAAGGAGCGCGACAACGGAATGTCGTCATGCTGGAAACCCATGGCACTGATATCCGGCAGCGCCAGCCAGGCGAGGTAGTGCCACAGCAGCCGCGCCTGGGTGAGCACGCGTTCCTGCAGGCTGAACTCGCGGCGGGCAAAGCGCTCGACGAGAAACTCCGGCGGCACGAACATGCAGGCCAGCAGCACGGCGAAGAACAGGCCGAGCGCCGCCACGCCGGCGATGCGCAGCGGTGGGCATGCGCGCCCGGCCCACTCGCCGCGAAAGAAGCTCACCTCCAGCACCAGAACCAGCACCGGCAGCAGCGCGCCGTTTTCCTTGCTGTAGGCCGCGAGCCCGGTGAGCAGCGCCAGCCACAGGGCGGCGGCGGCCAGTTCGCCGCCACTGGCCCCCTCCACCGCGAACCGCTGCCGGTAGCGCACGAACAGCCACAGGCCCATCAGCGTGAACAGCGTTGCCAGTTGCGCCATGCGCTGCACGGCGTAAAGCACGGTGGATACATGCAATGGGTGCAACAGCCAGATCGCGGCGGCGAGCAGCGCCAGCCAGCGCGCGCCCTCTGCACCGCGTAATGGATACACACGCGCGAACAGCGGCTGCGCCAGCAGGTACACGAATATGCCGACCACGCCGTGCAACAGCCCGTTCACCAGCTTGATGGCATAGGGCGATACCTCGCCGGCCGCCACGCTATTGAGGGCGAAACTGAACATGGCAATGGGCCGTCCGAGGGGGCCGGAGTTGGAGCTCAGGGCGGCCGTGCGCCACTGGTCGAACAGAGTGCCGTCGAATTTCAGCAAGGGATTGGCGGCGATCGCGCCGAAATCATCGAACAGCAGCGGCCCGCCGAAGCCGAGACTGTAGGCAAAGAACACCGCCACCAGCGCGGCGGCTAGGAGGTAATCAGCTTTGAACATACAACTGCCTGACCTGCAAATCCCCGTTCGGCGCCGGTGCGCTGCGAAACGAGCTGCCCGGTGCGCGTGTTGTTGCTGGCGCGCCGCCAGCAGCGCTAAATTAGCAGGAAACCGCCACCGGGGTTAAAGCAAATGGCGCAAAAGCCAAGTAATTACATGCGGCGCGACGGGCAGAAACGGCGGACAAAAAAAAGCCCGGCAGTGCCGGGCTCGAATGCTGTGGTGTTACTACAGCGTGTAACTCGTGATTGCTTTTGCGCTTAGTTCCTGCAGTTGGCCGGCAGGTACTTCGCTTCGACCGCTGCGGCAGCCCTTGCATTGGGGCCTACTGCTTGCTTGCAAATCCACACCAGGCTACGACCGCTGCGCGTCACGGAAGACAGCGAGAAGCCCACGTCGTTTGCCGCATCTGCGCCCGGTACCACACCGCCCTGAATACCCGCGGTGACAATAACGCCCACACCAGCCACACTCTCATAGGACATAGAGGCAATAATCGGACGATTCGGGTTGGTAGTGATGCCCGCCTGACCCGCGTCGGCCGGGTACGAACCCTCGCTGGCGTAGTACTCGGCGATGGTGGTCTTGGCTTCCGCCAGGGCCGCCATGGGCTCAGACATCTTGGAGCGGACGATGTAGTCCTGGTACGCCGGCAGCGCGATGGCGGCCAGAATACCGACGATCGCGATCACGATCATCAGTTCGATCAGGGTAAAACCCTTTTGAGCTGTTTTTTGTACGTTCATGCTGCTATCTCCGTTGAAAAGTCTTGTTAGTGCACCCGCCTCTTGTGACTCGCCGGGCGAATTGTGCTACCACGATTAGCAGTGCAGCTAACGTGCCAAAGTGAATGGCAATTGTTGGCAAAAACAATAATTTATTAATAAATACAGTTAGTTAAAAGATATATCCGGTTGGAATAATACTCGCCTGAGCGGCTTCTTCTGCGCTCGGGACCTGACGGCGTCGCGCACCTTGTGACAATTTTTGTCATATTCTGACGCTCAGCACCGCGCGCGCATGCTCCCTTTCGCGGTGCCAGACCCATAAAGGCACCCGCACTCGCGTGGGCACTCTGGCAAAAAGCCGCAACTTTCACCTCCAATCGCCCGGTTTTGTTGAGTTTTACCTCAAAAGCGCTGGTGGCGCGGGCCGCATTGGTGGTTATAATCGTGAGTCTCACCGGCACAATAGCACGAAGGAATATCACACCTGCATCAGGGGCCAGGGCGAATGAACGACAAAGCGACAGGGCAGCTCAGCGGCCTGGCGGGCAGACTGGTAGCGGAAAACCTGATCAGCGCACAGGCTGCGGTGCAGGCACAGAAGGATGCTTCCCTTGAGCGCATGCATTTCGTGCAGTTCCTGGTTGAGAAGCAAAGCGTCAATGCCCGGCGCCTCGCCGAGGTGGCCTCGCAGGAATTCGGCGTGCCGCTGCTGGATATCAGCGCGCTGGATAGCAGCACCTTCCCGGTGGGCCTGGTGGAGCCCGAGCTGGTGGCCAAACACCATGCACTGCCGATATTCCGGCGTGGCAACCGCCTGTTCATTGCCGTCTCCGACCCTACCAACCTCGCCGCGCTGGATGAGATCAAGTTTCACACCGGCATCAACACCGATGCAGTGCTGGTGGAAGAGGTTCCGCTGGGCAAGGCGCTGGCGGACTGGGTGGAGGCGCAGGATACACTCTCCACCGGCCTCGATGACCTCGACGCCTCCGACCTCGACGACGTGGAACTCAGCAGCGGCGAGATGCGCGATGAAGGCGACGATGCCTCCTCGGCAGTTGACGAAACGCCGATCGTGCGCTTCGTCAACAAGGTACTGATCGACGCCATCAAGCAGGGCGCCTCCGACATCCACTTCGAACCCTACGAGCGCAATTACCGCGTGCGCTTCCGTACCGATGGTATTTTGCAGGAAGTAGTAAAGCCGCCGCGCAATCTCGCACCGCGCCTGTCGGCACGCCTGAAGGTGATGTCGCAGATGGATATTTCGGAGCGCCGCCTCCCCCAGGATGGGCGCATCCAGATGAAACTGTCGCGCAACCGGGCCATCGACTTTCGTGTGAACACGCTGCCGACGCTGTTCGGCGAAAAGATCGTACTGCGGATTCTCGACCCGAGCAGTGCCCAGATGGGCATCGATGCGCTGGGGTACGAGGAAGACCAGAAAGCCATGTACCTGAAAACCCTGCACCAGCCGCAGGGGATGATTCTGGTCACCGGGCCCACCGGCTCGGGTAAAACCGTGTCGCTGTACACGGGGCTGAATATTCTGAATACGCCGGAGCGCAACATCTCCACCGCCGAAGATCCGGTGGAAATCAACCTCGAGGGTGTCAACCAGGTTCACGTGAATGCCAAGGTGGGATTGAACTTCGCCGAGGCGCTGCGCTCCTTCCTGCGCCAGGACCCGGACATTATCATGGTGGGGGAGATCCGCGACCTGGAAACGGCGGAAATTGCCATCAAGGCGGCCCAGACCGGCCACCTGGTGTTGTCCACCCTGCACACCAACAGTGCCGCCGAAACACTCACGCGTCTGCTCAATATGGGCGTGCCGGCCTTCAACGTGGCCTCCTCGGTGGATCTGATTATCGCCCAGCGCCTCGCGCGCAGGCTGTGCAAACAGTGTGCGGTGCCGCACGACGACATTCCCCACGAAACGCTCCTGCAGGAGGGTTTCACCGAGGAGATGCTGGAGGGCGCGACCATCATGCGCGCCGTGGGCTGCGACCAGTGCAACAGCGGGTACAAGGGCCGGGTGGGTATTTATGAAGTGGTGCGCATTACTCCCTCCATTGCCAGGATCATCATGGAAGAAGGCAATTCAATGCAAATTGCCGAGCAGGCTAAAGCCGAGGGGTTCAGGGATTTGCGCGTGGGCGCACTGAGGAAGGCCGCGCAGGGCTTAATCAGCCTCGAAGAGGCAAATAGAATTACCGTGGACTAATCCACACAGGGATAATAACGGGGCACACAATGGCTACAAGCGCAGTGAGGGGCAATATCTTTCTGTGGAGCGGTACCGACAAGGCCGGCCGCCCAAGCAAAGGTGAAATTCACGCCACAACCCAAGCCATGGCGAAGGCGCAACTCCGACAACAGGGTATCAAGCCCAAGTCGGTGCGCAAAAAAGCCAAACCGTTGTTCGGTGGCCAGGGCAAGCCCATCAAGCCCGCAGACATCGCCATTTTCACGCGCCAGCTGGCCACCATGCTGAAAGCCGGCGTGCCGCTGGTGCAGAGTTTCGAGATTGTGGAGGACGGCCTGGAAAAACCGCGCATGCGCCAGCTCGTCTCCACCATCCGCAACGATGTGGCATCGGGTACCGGCCTGGCCACCTCCATGGCAAATCATCCCCGGCACTTCGATGATCTTTATTGCAGCCTGGTTGGCTCGGGTGAAGATTCCGGTACTCTGGAAGTAATGCTCGACCGGGTGGCCACCTACAAGGAGAAAACCGAACAGCTCAAGCGCAAGATCAAAAAGGCCATGACCTACCCGATGGCGGTGATCGCCGTGGCGCTGATCGTCACGGGCATTCTGCTGATCAAGGTGGTGCCCGTGTTCGCCAACACCTTCGAAAGCTTCGGCTCCGAGCTGCCGGCATTCACGCGCATGGTGATGAACATTTCCGAATTCGCGCAGGAGTGGTGGTACATCATTCTCATTGCGATAGTGGCTGCGGCCTATTCGATCCGCGAGGCCAAACTGCGTTCGGTGCGCTTCTCCGAATGGATAGACCGCATGGCGCTGCGCATGCCCGTGGTTGGCACGATCGTACACGACGCTGTTATAGCGCGCTTCTCGCGCACGCTGGCCACCACCTTTGCCGCCGGTGTGCCGCTGGTGGATGCGCTGAACTCTACCGCCGGCGCGGCGGGCAACTCGGTGTACGCCAAGGGCATTCGCCGTATCCGTGACGATGTAACTACCGGCTCGTCGCTGTATAACGCCATCCGCTCGACCGGGCTGTTTCCAAACATGCTGCTGCAGATGGTGTCTATTGGCGAGGAATCGGGCGCGCTCGACGAAATGCTCGACAAGGTCGCCACGCACTATGAAGAGGCGGTAGACAACGCCGTGGACAGTCTCAGCTCGCTGCTCGAACCGCTGATTATGTCGGTGCTGGGCGTACTGGTAGGCGGCCTGATGATCGCCATGTACCTGCCGATATTCATGCTCGGCTCGGTGATCTGATCCGCGCAAAAGCCACACGGGTTCACGGCATCCACGGGCGCAGCGCACTGTGATCGAGGTCATCGGGCAACTGGGCTGGCTGCTGCCTGCCGGCCTGCTGGTAACAGGCCTGTGCGTGGGCAGCTTCCTCAATGTAGTGATCTACCGCCTCCCCCTCATGCTGGAAAGTCGCTGGCGCCGCGATTGCTGCGAACTGCTGGAGGTGGAGCCGGACGCGCCCGAGGCGCCGCTCAATCTGGCCTCGCCCAACTCCCACTGCCCCCACTGCAAGGCGCCCATCAAGCCCTGGCAGAATATTCCCGTGCTCAGCTATCTGTTGCTGCGCGGTCGCTGCGGCAACTGTGCGGCGCGGATCTCACCGCGTTACCCGTCGGTGGAACTTGCAACCGGCCTGGCGACTCTCGTATTGCTTGTTTACATGCCTGTGGATACCGCCCTGCTGGGAGCCATGCTGTTCACCTGGGCATTGATCGCCCTGACCATGATCGACATTGATCACCAACTCCTGCCCGACGTCATCACGCTGCCGCTACTGTGGCTCGGTCTGGCGTTCAACATCAGCAGCACCTATGCGCCTCTGGCCGATGCGGTCATCGGCGCCATGCTCGGCTACGCTATCCTGTGGAGCATCTACTGGGCATTCAAACTGGTCACCGGCAAGGAGGGCATGGGCTACGGCGATTTCAAACTGCTGGCGGCGCTGGGCGCCTGGCTCGGCTGGCAGGACCTGCACCTGGTGATACTGCTCTCTTCGGTGGTGGGCGCGGCGCTCGGCATTCTGCTGATGCTGGTAAAGCGCCACGGCCGCGAGGTTCCCCTGCCCTTCGGACCGTACCTCGCGGCAGCGGGCTGGATCACCTTCCTCTGGGGCGATGCGCTCATCGCGAAACTGCCGTTCCTGGACCTGGGGCTGCACTGATATGGGCTGGATTGTGGGCGTGACCGGTGGCATCGGCAGTGGCAAATCCGCCGTGACGGCGCGTTTCGAACAGCGCGGCATTGTGGTGGTGGATGCCGATCTGGCTGCGCGCGTGGTGGTGGAGCCCGGACGCCCCGCACTGGCGCAAATCGCCGCCCATTTCGGCGCGGATATTCTGCTGGCAGACGGAGCGCTGGACAGGCCCGCCCTGCGTGCGCGCGTGTTCGCGGAGCCAGCGGAGCGGCGCTGGCTGGAGGCGCTCACGCATCCGCTGATCGGCGAGGAAATTCTCGCTCAGATTGCCGCTGCAACCAGCCCCTACACCATTCTCAGCTCACCCTTGCTGCTGGAAACCAGCCAGAGGGAACTGGTGCACTGCGTGGTGGTGGTGGATGTGCCGGAGTCGGTACAACTGGCGCGCACGGTGAACAGGGACAACAACGATGAAGCGCAGGTGAAGCGCATTATGGCGGCGCAACTGGCGCGAGATGCGCGGCTCGAGCAGGCGGATATCGTGATCGACAATTCGGGGCCGATCGAGGTGCTGGACGCGCGGGTGGAAGAACTGCACCGGGAATTCCTGCAGCAGGCGCAGGCACACCGCGAGCAGAATTGAGCCCGCCCTCAGCCGGCGAGGAGTGCCTGCACCGCGCGCACAATGGCCCTGTTCGCCGCCGGGAACTCGTAGTCACCCAGCGCAGCGGCGGCAACCCACGCCAGCGGCTGGCCCTCCACGGGGCGCGGCTCGCCACTGAACTCCCACACCACGTGCACATCCAGCAGCACCCGCTTGTCACCGTAATCGTGGTGCACGCTAAGGAGTGCGCTGCTGCGGCCGACAGCGATATCCAGTTCCTCGTGGAGTTCCCGCGCGAGCGCGGCGGCAAGCGATTCTCCCGGCTCCACCTTGCCGCCGGGGAATTCCCAGAGACCGCCCTGGTGCGCTCCCTCGGCCCTGCGGCTGAGCAGCACCCTGCGCTCGGCATCGAGCACCACGCCGACCGCCACATGCAGGTCGGTCACGCGCTCAGGTCCGGTACTCGGCGTTGATACGCACGTAGTCGTAGGAGAAATCTGTTGTCCATACGGTGGCCGTGGCCGCGCCGCGTTGCAGTTCAACGCGAATCACGATGTCCTCGGGCGTCATGGCGGCCACACCCTGCTCCTCGGTGTAGCTGGCGGCCCGACAGCCGCCCTCGGCAATCAGCACCTCGTTGAGGTAGAGCGCAACTTTATCCACCACCAAGGCCTCCAGGCCCGCCCGGCCGATAGCTGCAAGCAACCGTCCCCAGTTGGGGTCGGAGGCAAACAGCGCCGTCTTTATCAACGGTGAATGCGCAATCGTGAACGCCACGTCGAGACACTCCTGCTCGGAGCGCCCGCCGTTCACCTGCACCGCGACAAACTTGCTGGCGCCCTCGCCGTCGCGCACCAGAGCGCAGGCAAGCTCCACGCACACCTGCTCCAGTGCCGCACTCAGGGCTACGCCAAGCGGTGTACTGGCATCTTCGAGCAGCGCATTGCCCGCCGCACCGCTGGCCAGCAGCACGCAGGCGTCATTGGTGGAGGTGTCGCCATCCACCGTAATGCGGTTGAAGGATTTTTCAACCGCCTGCGAGAGCAGTGCCTGCAACAGGCCCTGTTCCACCGCGGCATCCGTGGCGATAAAGGCCAGCATCGTCGCCATATCGGGGCGCAGCATGCCTGCGCCCTTGGCGATCCCCGTCAGCACATAGGAGCGCCCCTCGCAGTCGAAGCTGACGGAACTGCCCTTGGGACGGGTATCGGTAGTCATGATGCCACTCGCGGCGGCAGCCCAGCCGTTGGCATCCAGCGCGGCCAGAACCGCAGGAATGCCGGCCGTGACGCGCTCAACCGGCAGCGGCTCGCCGATCACGCCGGTGGAAAACGGCAGGACGCGGTGCGTCTCGCAGTTGCCGGCCCGCGCCACCGCGGCGCTACAGGCTTCAGCTGCCGCCAGCCCCGGCGCGCCGGTGCCGGCATTCGCATTGCCGGTATTGATAAGCAGGTAGCGCGGGCTACCGTTGCAGGCGGCGAGATGCTGGCGCGCGAGTGTGACCGGTGCTGCGCAGAACGCGTTGCGCGTGAACACAGCGGCGCAGCGCGTACCTTCGGCGACTTCAATCAACACCAGATCCTGGCGGCCTGGTTTCTTGATGCCCGCCGACGCCGTGCCCAGACGCACCCCGGCCACCGGCGATAGCGGCGGCAACGTGCCAGCGCCTACGGCCACACCGGGCGCTCCATGTCAGGCTGCATCAGAGCTTGCCGTGACACTGTTTGTATTTTTTGCCGGAACCGCAGGGGCAGGGTTCATTGCGTCCGACTTTCGGCTCTTCGCGGGTAAAGGTGCGCGGCTGCCCGGGCGTTGCATCGGCGGCGGGAGCATCTTCGGCCAAGCCGCTGGCCTGCGCATGCTGGAACGCCATCTGCTCGCGCGCCGCCGCTTCCCGCCGCTGTCGCTCAATGGCCTCGGCCTCGTCCTGGCGCTGAATCTGTACATGGCTGAGAAACTTGACGACTTCGTACTTCAAAGCCGTGAGCAACTGCTGGAACAGCTGGAAGGATTCCCGCTTGTACTCCTGTTTCGGGTTCTTCTGGGCATAGGCGCGCAAGTGAATCCCCTGACGCAGGTGATCCATGGTCGCGAGGTGTTCCTTCCACAGATTGTCCAGCACCTGCAGCATGATCTGTTTCTCGATCTTGCGCATGTCGGGACCCACTTCTGCACACTTGCTGTCGTAGGCGGCCTGGATGGCTTCACAGATTTTCTCCCGCAGCGCTTCCTCGTGCAGGCTGTTGTCCGCATCCAGCCATTCCTGCAGCGGCAGGCTACAGTCGAACTCAGCCGCCAGGTGCCTCTCCAGACCCGGCACATCCCACTGCTCTTCAACACTCATGGGCGGAATATGCGTATCGATGGCCTCGTTCACCACGTCGCGGCGGATCGTGGTGATGGTCTCCGACACATCCGCCTCACCGAGCAGTTCGTTGCGCTGCTGGTAGATGATCTGGCGCTGATCGTTGGCAACGTCGTCGTACTCGAGCAACTGCTTGCGGATGTCGAAGTTGCGGCCTTCCACCTTGCGCTGTGCTTTCTCGATGGCGTTGGTTACCATGCGATGTTCAATGGCCTCGCCCTTCTCCATGCCCAGCGCCTGCATAAAGCCCTTCACCCGGTCAGAGGCGAAGATGCGCATCAAGCTGTCTTCCATGGACAGGTAGAAACGCGATACGCCGGGATCTCCCTGGCGACCGGCGCGGCCGCGCAACTGGTTGTCGATGCGCCGCGACTCGTGGCGCTCGGTACCCAGGATGTGCAAGCCACCCGCCTCCAGCACTTTGTCGTGGCGTTCCTGCCAGGCCGCCCGGCGGCGCGCCGTCTCGGCCTCGTCTACATCGCCGAGGGCTTTCAGCTCAACTTCCAGACTGCCGCCGAGCACGATGTCGGTACCGCGGCCCGCCATATTGGTGGCGATGGTGACGACGCCGGGGCGGCCCGCCTGGGCGATGATCTCCGCCTCCTGCTCGTGGTACTTGGCGTTGAGCACTTTGTGTTCAATGCCCGCCTTCTTGAATTGCTGCGACAGCGCCTCGGAGGTCTCGACCGATGCGGTACCCACCAGCACCGGCGCACCTTTCTCCATGCAGTCTTTGACATCGCTGACTATGGCATCAAACTTCTCCTCGCTGGTGAGGTACACCACGTCGTTCAGGTCGGTGCGCTGGGCGGGCACGTTGGAGGGGATCACCAGCACTTCCAGCCCGTAGATCTGGCGGAATTCAAAGGCCTCGGTATCGGCGGTACCGGTCATGCCGGAGAGTTTTTCGTAGAGCCGGAAGTAATTCTGGAACGTGGTGGACGCCAGGGTCTGGCTTTCACTGTGAATAGCCACGCCTTCTTTCGCCTCGATCGCCTGATGCAGGCCCTCGGACAGCCGGCGTCCGGGCATGGTGCGCCCGGTGTGCTCGTCGATCAGTACGACCTGTCCATCCTGCACGATATACTCGACATCGCGGTGATACAGCACATGGGCCCGCAGGCCGCAGTAAACATGATGTAGCAGGTTCAGATTGGTGGGGCCGTAGAGGCTGTCGCCCTCCGGCAGGAGACCCTCGCGGATCATCATCTCCTCGATATGCTCGTGCCCGGCTTCATTCAGCTCTACCTGGCGCATCTTCTCATCGATGGTGTAATGCCCGGGCGCCTCCTCTGTATCCAGCGTCAGAGATGGCACCATGCGGTTCACGCGCTTGTACAGTTCAGAACTGTCTTCAGACGCACCGGAAATGATCAGCGGCGTACGCGCCTCGTCGATGAGAATGGAATCCACCTCGTCGACAATGGCAAAGCTGAGACCCCGCTGCATGCGATCTTCCAGCGCAAAGGCCATATTGTCGCGCAGGTAATCGAAGCCGAATTCGTTGTTCGTACCGTACACCACATCCGCCTGGTAGGCCGCGCGTTTTTCCGCCGGCCCCTGTCCTGAACGGATCACCCCGACCGACACGCCGAGAAAATTGTACAGCGGCTCCATCCAGTGTGCGTCGCGGCTGGCCAGATAGTCGTTCACCGTTACGATATGCACACTGTTGCCGTTGAGCGAATTCAGGTATGCGGGCAGCGTGGCGACCAGCGTCTTGCCCTCGCCGGTGCGCATTTCGGCGATCTTGCCCTCATGCAGCGCCATGCCGCCGATCAGCTGCACATCAAAGTGACGCAGGCCCAGCGTTCGTTCACCCGCTTCGCGCGCGACGGCGAAGGCTTCGGGCAGTATTCTATCCAGCGACTCGCCATCGGCGAGCCGCTGCCTGAACTCGGCGCTTCTGGCTGCCAGGGCGGTGTCATCCAGTGCCGCGGTGGCCTCCGCCAGGGCATTGATCTGCTTGACGATCTTGCCCATGCGCTTGAGTTCGCGACTGTTACGGGTACCGAAAACGGTTTTCAGAGCGGTATTTATCATTGCAATTCATCTGCTGTACGTCGATCCAGCCATCCGCAAAAAACGGAGGGCACTGACTTGCGGGGGACGGAAAATCAGCGTTGGCGGGTGCGTGCAAGATAGCTGGAGGGATCGACCGGGCGGCCATTCTTGTACACCTCGTAGTGCACATGGGCACCCGTGGAGCGCCCGCTGGAGCCCATCAGGGCGATGGTGTCTCCCTTGCGCACCAGGTCGCCCGGCTCGACCAGGTTGTCCTGGTTGTGCGCATAGCGGGTGATGTAGCCATCCCCGTGGGTCACCTCAACCATGTTGCCATAGCCGGGTCGCTTGCCAGTCCAGGTCACCACGCCGGCGGCCACGGAGAGCACGTCGGAACCCGCCCTCCCGGCGATATCCACTCCGCGATGCATCGATTGCTTGCCCGTGAAGGGGTCGGCGCGCTGGCCGTAGGCGGATGAAATCCAGCCCTTGCTCACTGGCAGCCCCGACAAATCGCGCTGCTCGCGCAATTTGCGGTTGGTCAGGAGTGACTCCAGGATTTCCAGTTGTTGCTCGCGACTGCTGACTACAGCCTGGAAGCGCGCCAGCTCACTGGCCACGTTCTCGGTGGAAAAATCGCCGATAAAGGCGCCGCTTATGGGGCCGCCGACGGCGGGAGTCTGGCTGAAATCGAACTCGCCGCCCTCGAGGTCGGCCATCGCGGTGAGATGCTCACCGAGGGCGTCGAGCCGCATCATGCGCGCCTGCAATTCCGCCAGGTTCACCGTCATGGCCTGCAGGCGCCGCTCGGCGAGCGCCTGCAGCTGACGCAATTCATCCGACTGCCGCTTCAGCTGGCCCTGCAGGGTGTCGAGAGCCGCGCCGCGCAGCGAGCGTGTTTCACTTTCCTGACCGGCCTGAAAGCCCAGCGCAAGCAGACCCAGCGGCAGGCCGAGACAGCACAACGAGAGCAGAGCCCTGGACCATTTGCCGAGCTCGAGGGTGCGCGATCCGCCATGTTTGCCGCTGATCAGAATTACTTTCATGGAGTGGCTGGCTGCGTCCAAAGGCAGCGAACTATGCCATAACTCGCAGGGGATTGCCATTTCCGCGGGCCCCGGGGGCTCGCGCTGACGGCCGTGGCAACGCCCCTAACCGCTCCCGGCAACCGCAGCCTTAACAGGCTGCAGGGCAGGCACCAGATCCCAGGCATCCGGCTGATCCAGCAGGGCGCGCACGGCGGCGTTGTTCAACCCGTGGCCCGACTTGATGGCGCGGAACTCCCCCTGTAGCGGCACGCCGAGCAGGGCCAGGTCGCCGAGCGCATCGAGTATCTTGTGGCGCACGAACTCGTCGCTGAAACGCAGGCCCTCGGGATTCAGCACGCGCTGGGTGTCGAGCACCACTGCATTCTCAAAACCCGCCCCCAGCGCGAGCCCGCGCGCGCGCAGCGCTTCCACCTCGTGCAGAAAGCCGAAGGTGCGCGCGCCGCTGAGCTCATCCACGAAAGACTGGCAGGAGATATCGAATTCGGCATGGGTGCCGGTTCGCCGCAGCACGGGCTGCTCGAAGTCGATCGTGAAGGCCACCCTGAAGCCATCAAAGGGCAGGAATCTGGCGAGTTTGTCGCCGTCCGCAACGGCGACCTCCCGCAGCACCCGCAGGAAGCGCCTCGGAGCCTCCTGTTCCAGCGTGCCGGCCGCCTGCACCAGACCCACAAAGGGAGCGGCACTGCCGTCCATGATCGGCAGCTCCGGCGCGGACACATCCACCAGCACATTATCGATCTGCAGGGCCGACAACGCGGCCAGCAAGTGCTCCACCGTGCCCACGCGCACCTCACCGGCGGAGAGCGAAGTGGAGCGGTGCGTGTCACTCACGCAGTCTGCGCGCGCCGCAATCCGCACCGGCGGGTTGAGATCGATCCGCCGGAAAACCACGCCCGTTCCCGCGGGCGCGGGCCGCAGGCGGATCCGCACCGGCAGACCCGTATGCAGACCTACGCCCGCGGTTTCGACTTCCCTTGCCACTGTCCGCTGGCATGGCATCTGACTGTCTCCCGACGCGTTGGCCGCTCGCCCCCAGCTTCCCCGCTATACGCGGTACCCCCCAGGGCGGCGCCCGTACTCAGTCGGCCTGGCGACGCAGAAAGGCGGGAATATCGAAGTATTCTTCGCCCTGTGCCTGCGTCGGCGCAGCCTTGCCGGGAACGCCCGCTCGCTGGCGATTGCGCATGGCCGTGGGACGCTCATACTGGCCGTAGTCGGGCCGCGGATCAACCATCGCGGGCTGCTCCTGTTCCACCGGCGGGCGCGCCACAGGATCCACCACCTGCAGCGGAACACGGGAGGCTGCGCCGCCGAGGCCGGTCGCGACCACGGTCACTTTCAGCTCTTCCTTCATTTCCGGGTCGATCACAGTACCTACCACCACGGTGGCTTCTTCAGAGGCGAACTCCTCGATGGTGTCGCCGACTTCCGAGAACTCGCCCAACGACAGATCAAAGCCCGCGGTGATGTTCACCAGAATACCGCGCGCGCCGGCCAGATCGATATCGTCCAGCAGCGGGCTGTTGATCGCCTTCTCCGCCGCTTCCCGCGCCCGGTTTTCGCCCTTGGCGTGGCCGGTGCCCATCATCGCCATGCCCATTTCGGACATCACGGTGCGCACATCGGCGAAATCCACGTTGATCATGCCGGGACGGATAATCAGGTCGGCAATGCCCTGCACCGCGCCGAGCAGCACGTCGTTGGCCTCCTTGAAGGCGTCCAGCAGCGTGGTGTTCTTGCCCAGTACTTCAAGCAGTTTCTCATTCGGGATGGTGATCAGCGAATCCACGTGCTGCTGCAGTTCGGCGATTCCCTCCATCGCAATGCTCAGGCGCTTCTTGCCCTCGAAGGGGAACGGACGCGTCACGACCGCCACCGTGAGGATGCCCATTTCGCGCGCCACTTCCGCAACCACCGGCGCACCTCCCGTGCCGGTGCCGCCGCCCATGCCCGCGGTGATAAACACCATGTCGGCGCCGTACAGCGCCTCGGCGATACGCTCGCGATCTTCCATCGCAGCGGCGCGGCCGATCTCCGGGTTGGCGCCCGCCCCGAGGCCCTTGGTGATATTGCCGCCAAGTTGCAGGACAGTCTTGGACGAGATATCCGACAGCGCCTGGGCGTCGGTATTGGCGCAGATAAAATCCACTCCCTCCACGTTGTTCTCGATCATGTGTTTGACGGCGTTACCGCCGCCGCCGCCTACCCCTATCACCTTGATAACGGCGTTGGATGGCTGGCTATCGACTAATTCAAACATAATGCTTCTCCCCTTTTATGAACACGCCGGGCCGAGGCCCGACAACTCGAAAACAACTCCTAGAAATTACTCTGCAGCCAGGCCTTGAGGCGTCCAAACGCCCCCTCGCCGAAGCTGCCCTTCCCCGAGGAGACCGTAGCGGCCTCACTCTGGTGTTCCGCGCCGTACTGCAACAGGCCCACGCTGGTGGCGTAGATCGGATTGCGCACAATATCGGTCAGGCCCTGCACACCCTGTGGCGAACCCACCCGCACTGGCATGTGGAATATCTCCTCCGCCAGTTCCATCACACCCTCCATCTTGGAAGTACCTCCGGTAAGCACGATGCCCGCGGGCACCATGTCTTCGTAGCCCGAGCGACGCAGTTCCGCCTGCACCAGCGTGAACAGCTCGTCGTAGCGCGGTTCAACCACCTCCGCCAGCGATTGCCGCGACAGATCCCGCGGCGGCCGGTCACCCACGCTGGGCACCTTGATGGTTTCATCGGCGCCGGCCAGCTGGGTGAGGGCGCAGGCGTACTTGATCTTGATCTCCTCGGCGTACTGGGTTGGTGTGCGCAACGCCATGGCGATGTCATTCGTCACCTGGTCACCGGCGATAGGAATCACCCCGGTATGACGAATGGAGCCCTCGGTAAAAATCGCGATATCGGTCGTGCCGCCGCCGATATCGACCAGACACACGCCGAGTTCGCGTTCATCCTCGGTAAGCACCGCATAGCTTGAGGCGAGCTGCTCAAGGATGATCTCTTCCACTTCCAGGCCACAGCGACGAATACATTTTTCAATGTTCTGCGCCGCATTTACCGCACAGGTCACCAGATGCACCTTCGCTTCGAGGCGCACGCCGGACATGCCCAACGGCTCCTTGATACCCTCCTGGTTATCGATCACATACTCCTGCGGCAGGATGTGCAGGACTTTCTGATCGGCGGGAATCGCCACGGCCTGCGCCGCATCGATTACGCGCTCGAGATCGGCAGGGAAAACCTCCTGATCCTTGATCGCGACGATCCCGTGGGAGTTCAGGCTGCGGATGTGGCTCCCGGCAATTCCGGCGTACACCGAATGGATCTGGCAGCCGGCCATCAACTCGGCCTCTTCCACGGCGCGCTGAATGGACTGCACCGTTGACTCGATATTGACCACCACGCCTTTCTTCATGCCCTTTGAAGGATTGGAGCCAATACCCACGATTTCGATATCCCCCTCGGGACCGATCTCGCCCACGATGGCAACGACCTTCGAGGTGCCGATATCCAGCCCGACGATCATCTTTTTGTCCTGCGCGCTGCCCATGGCAGTTTCCCTCATGCGTTGCCGTGCGTTTCTGGTGCTTCCATCATCCCGCGTTCATCCCGCGTTCTATAAACCTGCAACCTGCGATGTATCCCGGAAAGCGACCGCGACTCCGGTCGCGTATCGCAAATCCACGCTCTCGATTTCGTCCGCGCGAGCCGCGAGTTCGCGACGGTAGATCAGGGCGAAGCGCTGCATGCGATCAAAGAAGTGCTCGCTGCCGATCACCACCCGCATACCGCCGGCAAGCTCCGCGTCTATCTGCCCGCGCGCATCCACGCGCAACTGCGTGACACTCAGGTCGAGAGGCGCCAGCATTTCCACCAGACGCAGGTAGCGCGCCATGAGCGCCGGAGCGGAACCCTCTGGCCCGGTCAGCAGGGGCAGCGATTCCCAGTTGCCCTGCTTGTCCGAGCGAAATACGAGCCCCTCGTGATTGAGAAAGCCGTGCGCACCCCAGCGCGCAATGGGCAGTTGCTCAACCACATGGATCTCCAGCGAGCTGGGCCAGCGGCGGCGCACCGTAGCCTGGTAGACCCAGGGCAGGCCCTCGAGCTGACGACGCATGCGCTGCAGATCGGCATTCAGAAAGCCGCCCGAAAGAGACGACTGAACCATGTCCTGCACCGCCTCGGCCTGCGTGTGCTCCAGGGCTCCGGTGACTGTGATGCGTTGCACCGGCAGGCTCTTCAGCGTGACCCAGGCGTGCATCCCGGCCGCCGACACCAGGGCCACGGCAGCCAGCACCAACAGCCGTCCCCACCACACCGAGGGGCTGCGCGGCGTCTTGTCTTTTGCGCCGCGCCGTGTCGCTCCCTTGGTCGCCGGCGCACGCGGTTTGGCCGCCGGCCGGACGCCGCGACGCAGACGCCCGGGAGAGCCCGTCAACCTGTCAGCTTTGCTCGGCATGCCGGCCCTCCAGGCTGAGTGAAACGATGCGCTGTATCAGCGCCGGCAGGTCATAGCCAGCGGCGGCCGCAGCCATAGGTACCAGGCTGTGCGACGTCATACCGGGTACTGTGTTCACCTCCAGCGCGTAGAACGTACCATCGGCATCGCGCATTACGTCCACGCGGCCCCAGACAGAACAATCGAGTGCGTGAAAAGCGCGCAGGCTGAGTTCCGCCAGCGCAGTCTCCTCGTCGGCATCGAGGCCGCTGGGACAGTGATAGCGGGTGTCTTCAGACAGATACTTCGCCTGGTAATCGTAGAACTCGTTGTCTGTTTCCATACGAATGGAAGGCAGCGCCACCCCGCCAAGCAGCGCCACGGTGTACTCCGGCCCGGCGATAAAGCGTTCCGCCATGACCTCACCGGCATAGCGCCGCGCCAGCGCGTAGGCATCGCGCAACGCCTCTGCCGTGGATGCACTGCTCATGCCGATACTCGAGCCTTCACAGGCGGGCTTCACAAACACCTTGCCCAGGCGGTCGATCACCCCCTGCCAGTCGCTGTCCGCCGCAAGCGTTTCGAAATCCGCCGTGGGTACCCCGATGCCGCGCCAGAGTTGTTTACAACGCTGTTTGTCCAGCGCCAGCGCCGAACCCAGCACGCCGGAGCCACTGTAGGGAATGCCGAGCATTTCCAGTGCGCCCTGCATGCTGCCGTCTTCCCCACCGGGCCCGTGTAGCGCGATAAAGGCGAAGTCCGCACCGCGCAGTTTATCCAGCCAGTTGGGTTTCGCCGGATCCACGGCACTGACATCCTTGCCCAGCGTCTGCAGCGCATCCAGTACCGTTTCGCCGCTCTGCAGGGATATCTCCCGCTCGGAGGAATTGCCGCCCATCAACACAGCTATGCGTTCACGACGGCTCATGCGACCTCCCCATCACGTGCAAACTCCGCCAGCAGATCCTGAGCGAGCCGGCTGATATCTCCCGCGCCCTGCGTGACCAGCACATCACCGCTGCGCACAATACCGGCCAGCAGCTCCGGCACTGCTTCGATGTGCTCGGCAAATACCGGCTCCACCTGGCCGCGCTGGCGGATGCTGCGGGTAAGGCTGCGGCTGTCGGCACCCGGAATCGGCGCTTCGCCGGCCGGGTAGACCTCCAGCAGCACCAGCACATCACAGCCCGACAACACGCCAACGAAGTCTTCGTAGAGATCGCGCGTGCGGGTAAAACGGTGGGGCTGGTAGACCATCACCAGACGGCGTTCCGGCCAGGCCTGACGCACGGACTCCAGCGTTGCCCTGACTTCGGTGGGATGATGTCCATAGTCATCGACGAGCAGTACTTCCACGCCCTCAAAAGCGAGCACCCCAAGCTGGGTAAAGCGCCGATTGACGCCTGCGAAAGCTGCCAGCCCGCGCTGAATGGCCGCATCGTCGAGGCCCTCGTCACAGGCCACCGCCAGCGCCGCCGTTGCATTCAGTACGTTGTGTGTACCCGGCATATTGAGACTGATCGAGAGCGGTGACGCAGCCGCCGGGCGATGCACCACAAAATGTGTTGTCAGGCCCGCGCGCTCGACTTCCGCGATGCGGTAATCGGCGTCCATGGCAAACCCGTAGGTGATGGTCTGCCGCGCGACATCCGGCAACAGCTCGCGAACCACCGGGTCATCGATGCACAACACCGCCACGCCGTAGAACGGCAGGTTGTGCAGGAACTCGAGGAAGGTGCGACGCAACACCTGGAAGTCGCCGCCGTAGGTATCCATGTGGTCGGCTTCGATATTGGTCACCACGGTGACCATCGGTTGCAGATGCAGGAATGAGGCATCACTTTCGTCGGCCTCGGCAATCAGGAAGCGCCCCGCGCCGAGCTGCGCATTGCTGCCGACACTGTTTACCAGGCCACCGATAACGAAAGTCGGGTCCAGGCCCGCTTCGCCAAAAAGCGCTGCTATCAGGCTCGTGGTGGTGGTTTTGCCGTGCGTCCCGGCCACTGCGATGCCGTGGCGATAGCGCATCAGTTCCGCGAGCATCTCGGCACGCGGCACCACAGGCACCCGCGCCTCGCGCGCCGCCATCAGCTCAGGATTGTCGGGGGCCACCGCGCTGGAGGCGACCAGCACGTCGGCGTGGCCCAGGTTCGCCGCGCTGTGGCCGATGAATACTTCAACCCCCAGTGCCTGCAGGCGCGTCGTTACCGTACTGGCGCGCAGATCGGATCCGGAAACCACATAGCCGAGATTCACCAGCACCTCGGCGATCCCGCTCATGCCGGTACCGCCAACGCCAATCATATGAATGCGTCGGATCCGACGCATCTCGGGCACGCGGTAAACACTGGTGCGGTTTTCAGGCATGCATCAGCTCCTCGCAACAGTCGGCCACTCGCTCCGCGGCGCGCGGTGTCGCCTGCCCCGCGGCTGCGAGCGCCATTGCCTTGAGCTTTTGTGGCTGCGCCATGAATTCGCGCACCAGCGTACATAGCTTGTAGGCGTCCATCTGGTTTTGCAGGATGATCAGCGCGGCGCCACGTGTACTCAGTGTGCGTGCGTTCATCGTCTGGTGATCGTCAATGGCATGCGGCAGCGGCACCAGGATTGCGGGACGCCCCATGAGCGCCAGCTCCGAGATTGTCAACGCACCGGCGCGGCAGATCACCAAGTCCGCCCAGCGGTAGGCTTCTGCCATGTCTTCGATGTAGGGCACGACGCTCACGGCCGGGCCCAGCAGGTCGCCATAGCGCTCGCGCACGCCTTCAATGTGCGCCTCTCCCGTCTGGTGCCGGATGACAAAACCGGAACCCGCATCGCGCGCGAGCCGGCGCACCATGCCGGGCAGCGAATCGTTGATCGGGGCGGCGCCCAGACTGCCTCCCAGCACCAGCAGATTGAGCGGGCGCTGTCCGTCGTAGTCGTAGACTGCGTCCTCCGCCGCCGCCACCAGTTCACGGCGCAGCGGGTTGCCGGGCACTTCATAGTCGATATTCGCGGCGAAGGCACCGGGAAAACCCGCCAGTACGCGACGGGCAAATCGCACCAGCATGCGATTGGTAGTGCCCGCACGCGCGTTCTGCTCGTGGATCAACAGCGGTTTACGCAATAGCCAGGCGGCCAGCCCCGCAGGGCCCGATGCAAAACCGCCCAGCCCGACAACGCAGGCGGGGCGCAGCCACAACAGAAGCCACAGGGCGCGCACAACACCGGCTACCAGCACAATCGCAGCGCGCAGTTTGTGCAGCAGCGATTTACCGCGGATACCGCGTACCGGCAGCGTGTGCAACCTGAACCCCGCCTCTGGCACAACACGATTTTCCAGTCCGCGTTTGGTCCCCACCCACTCCACGCGGTAGCCTCTTGCGAGCAATTCAGTCGCGACCGCGAGCGCCGGATAGACATGTCCGCCAGTGCCGCCGGCGGCGATCAACACGAGGGGGCTGGTAGCTGTCATCGGCGACGCCCTCCGCGTTGCGGTGCGAGGCGCGTTTCACTCTCCACGCGCAGTACCAGAGCGAGCATGACGCAGCAGACAATCAGACTGGTGCCGCCGTAGCTGACAAACGGCAGCGTCAGCCCTTTGGTAGGCAGGAGGCCGGAGCTGACGCCCATGTTCACGAATGCCTGACCGGAAAACACCAGTGCGATGCCGTAGCAGAGATACGCGCCAAACGGACTACCGGCGGCCAGCGCGCGGCGACCGCTCCACAGGATGCGGCCAATCAATGCAGCGAACAGGGCGATGAGCGAGAGCGCGCCAAGAAAGCCGGTTTCCTCGGCCCAGATGGAAAACACAAAATCCGTGTGCGCCTCGGGCAAATAGAACAGTTTCTGTACGCTGTTGCCCAGGCCGACACCAAGCCATTCACCGCGTCCGAACGCAATCAGCGACTGGGTCAACTGGAAGCCGGTGTTATAGGGATCTGCCCACGGGTCGGTGTAGGCTGTCAGCCGCTTCAGGCGGTAGGGTTCGCTGATCACCAGCACCAGCATGGCTCCCAGCGCGCCGAGCAATACCACCAGAAAGTGCCCCAGCTTGACCCCGGCAAGAAACAACATGCCGAATGCGGTGAGCACAACGATCACGGTCGCGCCAAAATCGGGCTCAATCAGCAGCAGCAGGGTGGCGGCAAATAACACCACCATGGGCTTCACAAATCCCTGCCAGTGGTGCCGGACCTCATGCTCGCGGCGCACCATGTAGCCCGCCAGATACATGACCATGGCGAGCTTCGCCAGCTCCGAGGGCTGCACCGTGAATGGACCCAGCGGCAGCCAGCGCTGGCTGCCATTCACCTCGAGCCCGACCCCCGGTATGAGCACCAGAATCAATAGCGCGAGCGCGGCAAACAGCCAGACCCAACCCGTGTTCTCCCAGAAGGCGAGCTCAATGCGGTACACGCCCAGCGCCGCGACAAGGCCGAGACCAAGGAATATGAGATGCCGGCGTGTGTGGTACCAGGGGTCGCCGTGGTGCCAGTCGCCGTACTCGATCGACGCGGAGCCGATCGCCACCAGGCCTGTCAGCAGCAGCGCCGCACCCAGCAGTGCCAGCATCGCATCCGGCGCTGCGGTGCGGCCCATGAGAGCGGCACTGCTCATGGCGCACCTCCGCCAAGCGTGCTGACAGCTTCACAGAAAGCCTCGCCGCGCGCGGTGTAGCCGCTGAACATATCGAAACTCGCGCAGGCCGGAGACAACAGTACCGTGTCGCCCGGTGCCGCCGCCTCACTGGCAATGCGCACCGCCGCCTGCATGGATGCGGCCAGTCGCAGCGCGGCGTGGTCCGATAGCGCCCGCTGCAACACGGGGGCGTCCTCGCCAATCAGTACAACCAGCTTGCAGTGCCGGGCTACCACATCAGCCAGCGCGCCGAAATTCGCGCCTTTGCCCTGGCCCCCGGCAATCAACACGATATCGCGTTCGCCTCCAAGGCCTCGAAGAGCCGCTTCAGTGGCGCCGACATTGGTACCCTTGGAGTCGTTGATGTAACGGATACCGTCGATCTCGGCCACGAACTCGCAACGGTGCGGCAGGCCACGAAAGCGACGCAGGGTCGACAACATGCTGCTCACCGGCAGGCCGAGACAGTTGCCGAGCGCCAGCGCCGCCAGCGCATTGGCGATGTTGTGGCGCCCGGGCAGCGCGAGTTCGCGCACCGGCAGCAGCAGCTCGAAACCGCGGCAGAGGTATTCTTCCCCGTCGGCCTGGCGCAAACCGAACCCGCCGAGTTCTGGCTCGCGCATGCGCCAGCTGACTGTATCCACATCCGACGGCAGCAGCGGAATGGTAAGCGGATCATCGCGATTGACCACCGCGGCGCTGCAGCCGCGGAAGATCCGGTGCTTGGCCTGATGATAGGCCGGCATGCTGCCGTGACGGTCCAGGTGGTCGGCGGTGACATTCAATACGGTGGCCACTGTGAGCCCCAGGACGCCGGCGCGCTCCAGCTGGAAGCTCGAGAGTTCCAGCACGTAGAGTTCGCGCTCCGGCGCCAGCAGCGCCAGGGCCGGCGTGCCGAGATTGCCGCCGACGCCCGTATCCAGGCCCGCTTCGCGCGCCATTTGACCCAGCATGGAGGTCACGGTTGATTTCGCGTTGGAGCCGGTGATACCCACCACCGGCGCCTGCGCCTCGCGCATGAACAGGTCGATATCGCCCACCACTTTCGCGCCCGCTTCCCGCGCGAGTACCACCAGCGGGTCATCCAGCGCGATGCCGGGACTCACCACCACTTCAGAAGCTGTGCTGAGAATCCCGGCCGCTACCTCGCCGCCGTACACGCGAACTCCGGGCATTTCCCTGCGCAGGCTGTCGAGTCCCGGCGGCGCCGCCCGTGTGTCCACCACCGAGAACGCACTCCCCTGCGCATGCAGAAATCGCGCACAGGAGAGCCCTGTCTCGCCGAGGCCGATGATGACCCGGTTATCCGTGCTGGCAATCAGTTGTGGCGTCACTAACAGTCTCACCTAGCGCAGTTTCAGCGTTGCCAGCCCGAACAGGACCAGCATGACGGTAATGATCCAGAAGCGCACAATCACGCGCGGTTCCGGCCAACCCTTGAGTTCGAAATGGTGGTGGATCGGCGCCATGCGGAAGATCCGCTTGCCGGTCAATTTGAACGACACCACCTGCAGAATCACCGAAACCGTTTCCAGTACGAAGATTCCACCCATGATGAAAAAAACGATTTCGTGGCGCGTTATGACCGCCACGGTGCCGAGCGCGGCGCCCAGTGCGAGAGCGCCCACATCCCCCATGAAAACCTGTGCGGGGTAGGTGTTGAACCACAGAAAACCTAACCCGGCTCCGGCGATGCTGCCGCAGAACACGGCGAGTTCGCCGCTGCCCGCCACGTACGGGATATGCAGGTATTCGGCGAAATCCACGCGCCCCGTCAGGTAGGCGATAATGCCCAGCGCGGTGCCCACCAGCACCGTTGGCAGAATCGCCAGTCCGTCCAGGCCGTCTGTGAGATTCACGGCGTTGCTCGCACCCACGATAACGAAATAGGCAAGCACCACGAACAGCGGCCCCATGCTCCAGGCAAAATCCTTGAAGAAAGGCACATAAAGCTGGGTGGTGACCGGCGTATCGAATGCAAGGTACAGATACAGCGCCGCGGCGAGGCCCGCCACCGACTGCCAGAAGTATTTCCAGCGCGCGGGCAGACCCCGCGAGTCACGCTCCACCACCTTGCGGTAATCATCCACCCAGCCGACCGCGCCAAAGACAATCGTCACCAGCAGGGCGATCCAGAGATAGGGGTTGCGCAGATCCCCCCACAGCAGGCTGGCGGCAACGATCGCCACCAGCAGCAGCGCCCCGCCCATGGTCGGCGTGCCCGATTTGCTCAGGTGCGATAGCGGGCCGTCGTTGCGTACCGATTGCCCCACCTGATAAAAGTTCAGGCGGCGGATCATTGTGGGACCCACCAGCAGTGAAATGGCCAGTGCGGTGCCCGCTGCGAGAATGCCGCGCAGGGTCAGGTACTGGAACACGGTAAACCCGCTTGCAAAGCGTGTGAGGTATTCGGCCAGGAATAGCAGCATGACTCAGGCCTCCCCCGCATCCGCAGGCGCCAGCAGAGCGTTCAGCACCTGCTCCATGCCGGCGCTGCGCGAGCCCTTCACCAGCAGCGTGTCGTCGGGGCCGAGCGCCTCCCGTTCCCCTGTCAGCCAGGCGTCGCGATCCGCGAAGAAACGGCCCGCCGAACCAAATTCGCTAACCGCCTGCTGCAGCTCAGGCCCCACGCCCCAGAAGCGCTCGATGCCGGCCGTGCGAGCGTACTCACCGATCTCCCGGTGCAGGCGGGGGCTGTCGGGACCCAGCTCGAGCATTGCGCCGAGCACCAGGGTGCGGCGACCCCCACAGGCGGCCAGAATATCGATCGCGGCGCGCACCGAAGCGGGATTGGCGTTGTAGCAATCATCGATCACGATCGCGCCGGAAGGCGCCGTGTGCCTGCAAAGGCGTCCCGCCACCGGTCGCAGCGCTTCGAGGCCGTCGCGAATTTCAGTCAGGGCCAGATTACAGGCCAGCCCCACTGCAATCGCCGCCAGTGCGTTGGCAACATTGTGCCGGCCCGGCAGCGCGAGGCGGATGGCGATTTCACCAAGGGGTGTTGACGCGGTAAAGCTGACGCCATCCGCGCCCCGCACGTTGATCGACGAAGCACTCACGGCAGCCGGCTGCTGCAAGCCGAAATCCAGAATGCCGGCAGGGCCCGCGCGCTTGCGCCACTGGGCTGCGTAGGGCGAGTCGGCGTTGATAATGGCGACATCGCCCGCCTCGAGACCGTCGAATATCTCACCCTTGGCAGCGGCCACGTCATCAACCGTTTTGCCAAAAGTCTCGAGGTGCGCCGCCTGGGCGTTGAGCAACAGTGCTATCGTCGGCCGCGCGATCTCACACAACCAGGTCAGGTCACCGGCCCGGCCAGCACCCATTTCTATTACCGCGAATGCATTCGAGGGCCTTAAACGCAGCAGCGTCAGCGGCACTCCGATCTCGTTGTTCAGGTTGCCCTGCGTGGCCAGGGTTTCGCCACGCTGCGCCAGGGCAGAATGGATCATGTTCTTCGCCGTGGTCTTGCCGCTGCTGCCGGTGATTCCGATCAGCGGACCGTTGAACAGCTTGCGGTTGTACGCAGCCAGCAGACCGAGCGCTCGCCGGGTGTCCGACACCACCAGTTGCGGGAGATCCACCTCCACGCGACGGCTGACAATCGCGCCTGCCGCACCCGCCGCGGCAACATCCGCGAGATACTCGTGAGCGTCGAAGCGCGGGCCGGTGAGCGCCACGAACAAATCACCCTGCTGCAGCTTGCGGCTGTCGGAAGACACGCCGCGAAAGCTGCGATCCGAGCCCTGCAATCGCGCCTCCAATGTGGTCTGTACTTCTGCCAGCGTCATCTCGCGCATCATGCCTGCGCCCTCCGCCCCAGCGCTGCAAGCGCCACGGCCGCATCGCTGAACTCAATCCGCTGCCCTTCTACCAACTGGTAGTTTTCATGGCCCTTGCCTGCGATCAGTACGCAGTCGCCTTCGCATGCGGCGTCGAGCGCGGTGGCGATTGCCGCGGCGCGGTCAGCCTCCAGGGTATAGCTCCCGCTGAGACCGGCGGCCACATCCTGCAGAATCTCCAGCGGGTCTTCGCTACGCGGGTTATCACTGGTGACAAACACTTTGTCCGAGAATTCACAGGCCACTCGCCCCATCACCTGCCGCTTGTCGCGGTCGCGATCCCCGCCACAGCCAAACACAGTGATCAATTCGCCGCTCACATGCGGGCGCAGTGCCCGCAGCACCTGCTCCAGCGCGTGCGGTGTGTGCGCGTAGTCGACGATCACCTGCAACCCCAGGGTGTTCGGAATACGCTGCATGCGACCGGCCACGGGGCACAATTCGCGCACCGCACGCAGCAGCGGTAACAGTTCTTCGTCTGCCAGCAACAGGGCGCACAGGGCCGCCGCCAGATTTGCCAGGTTGAAATCACCCGGCAACGGGCTGTCGAACTCGCCCGCGCCCCAGGGGCTTTGCAGGCTTGCATGCACGCCCTCGGCATGGAACCGGGCGTTAACCACGCGCACGTCCGCTGCGCCACCACTGGCTGAATAGGTCAGTATGCGGGCGCCGCCGGCGGCCGATGCCGCGACCAGCGCCGCCAGCTCGTCGTCGGCGTTGATCACCGCGTTCTGCAGGCCTTCAACAGCAAACAGCCGGAGTTTGGCGGCGGCATAGGCGGTCATGCTGCCGTGGTAGTCCAGGTGATCGTGGGACAGATTGGTGAATATCGCTGTCGTGAACTCCACACCGTTCACACGCCCCTGTACCAGCGCGTGGGAGGAGACTTCCATGCTTACCGCGGGCACGCCCTGCTGTCGCCAGAGCGCGAGCTGGCGCTGCAGCGAAACCGGATCCGGCGTCGTATTGCCCGCTTCAACCACCGCCTCTTCGAGCGTGGCGCCCAGCGTGCCGATCACGCCGCAGGGCTTACCCAGCGCACGGCTCAACTGGGCGAGGACACGGCTGACCGTGGTTTTTCCATTGGTGCCGGTGATGCCAGTCACATGCATATTGCGGCTGGGATGCCGATAGTAACGGGCCGCCAGGAAACCGGCCTCCAGACGCAGCTCGGGCACTTCCACCAGGGGCACCTGCAGGGCATCGACAAAACCGGCCGCCGGCGCCTCCGCTACGATGGCGGAGGCGCCATTGGCCACCGCCTGTTCAATGAACTGGCGGCCGTCATGCACATCCCCTGGCATGGCGAGAAACAGGTCTCCGGGGCGCACGCGTCTGGAGTCCAGCTCCAGCCCGGTGACCATAACGTCGGCAATCGATTCATCCGCGCGGCCCAGCAACTGGCCGAGAGGCATCGGGGGCGCTGCGCTCTGGCGCTCCGCCAGCATCACGCCGCCCCTCCCGATGCCCGCTCATCGACCTCGCGCTCCGCGCTAAGCTCGGTGGGCACGATATTCAGCAGGCGCAGCGCGCCTTCGGTCACTCTCGAAAACACCGGCGCCGCCGCGGAGCCGCCGCCGTAGTCTTCACCCTGCGGTTCGTTGATTACTACCACGGTGACAATCCGCGGTGCGTCCACCGGGGCCACCCCGGCGAAGAGCGCCACGTAGCGGCTGCGGTCGTAGCCCCCTGGCCCAACTTTATGCACCGTGCCGGTCTTGCCGCCCACGCGATAGCCGGCCACTCGCGCCCTGCTGCCTGTGCCGTCATCATCCGTCACCGCATGCAGCACCCTGAGTACCTGCGCGGCTGTCTCCTGCCGCATAACGCGCTCGCCCTGCGGCACCTCGCCCTGCAGCGCCAGCAGCGATACCGGTAGCCGCACACCATCGTTGGCGAACACAGCGTAGGCGCGGGCGAGCTGCAACGGCGACGCGGTGATACCGTAGCCAAACGCCAGCGATACCTGCTCGGTGGGGTGCCAGCGGGCCCGCACCGGCAACTCGCCGGCGCTCTCACCCGGAAACCCCGTTCCGGGGGGCTCGCCGATGCCAAAGCGGTTGAATACGTTCCAGATCGGCTCGTGACCAATATCCATGGCAATTTTGGTCACACCCACCTGGCTGGATTTCTGCATGACACGGGTGACGCTGATTTCGCCGTAATTGCGCGGATCCTGGTAGGTCTTGCGGCCCGTGCGCACATATCCCGGCGCGGTTTCGATCATTGTCCCGGGCGTATAGCGGCCGCTCTCCAGAGCCGCCACCAGGGTCAGTATTTTCATTGTCGAGCCCGGCTCGTAGACGTCGGTCACAGCGCGGTTTCGCATACTGGATGCATCCACGTCTTTACGGCTGTTGGGGTTGTAGACAGGGTAATTCACCATCGCCAGCACCTCGCCGGTGTGGCTATCGAGGGTCACTACCGAGCCGGATTGGGCGCCAAGCGCGGTGACTGCGCGACGCAACTCCCGATGCTGCAGATACTGCAGGCGCAGATCGATGCTCAGGCGCAGATCGCGACCCGGCTGGGCCGGCTGCAACACGCCGATATCCCGGGCGACCTCCCCATGCAGATCCTTGATGTACTGTTTGCGTCCGGGCACGCCCTGCAGCCAGTCGTTATAGGACAATTCGAGACCGGCTATGCCCTTGCCATCAACATTGGTAAAGCCCACCAACTGCGCGGCCACCTCCCCCGCCGGATAAAACCTCCGGTACTCGCGCTCGCCGTAGACGCCGGAGATACCCAGCTCCAGTACCGCGCGCGCTTCCGCCGGGACGCGATGACGCTGCAGGTACATGAAATGCTTGCCGGCGTAACGCGCCAGCCGCTGCCTGAGCTCTGCGGCATCCATGGGCAGCGCGGCGGCGAGCTCATCCAGACGTTCCGAGCCAGCCAGCAGCCGCGGATCGGCCCAGATGGAAACCACCGGGGTGCTGACGGCAAGCGGTTCGCCGCGGCGGTCGGAAATCACACCGCGGTAAGCCGGAATCTCAGCCGTGCGCACAGAGCGCGCCTCACCCTGATCCTGGAGAAACGCGCGGCCATGCTTCATATCGAGTATCTGCAACGATACGACTCGCCCCACCAGCAGCAGGCACATTCCACACAGCCCCGCCGCGACAGCGTAGAAACGCCAGCTGGAGGCTCTCACCGGCTGTTTGCGCGAACGGCTCACGGTGTCACCACCTGGAAGCGCCCGAGGTTGGGGACCTGCATGCCGAGATCCTCCCGCGCCACCGTTTCAACCCGGTGGTGCGATGCCCAGGTGCTCTGCTCCAGCAGCAGGCGGCCATAATCTTCCTGCAGGTACCACTGGGAGGATTCCAGGGTTTGCAGAGTCTCATAGAGCCCACGGCAAGCGTGCGTTGAATGAATGACGGCAAACGCCGACAACAGGTTCAATGACAGCATACCCGCACAGGCAAATAGCTGACGGCGGCCTGCCGTCACCGCCGACTCGCCTTGACTGCGCTTCGCATTGCCGACTGCCACGTTTCTCGTGCCGCTCCCTGTCAATTGATTTTCTCGGCCACGCGCATCACCGCGCTGCGCGAACGTGTATTGCCCGCCACTTCATCACTAGCCGCGCGCACTGCCCTGCCGATCAGGCGCATGCGTCGATTCAGCGCATCGTCGGTGACCGGAACACCGCGCGGCAGTGATTCACCACGCGCCATATCGCGCATATACCGTTTCACCATGCGGTCTTCGAGGGAATGAAAGCTGATCACTACCAGCCTGCCACCGACACGCAACAAATCGACGGTGCAGTCCAGCAGCTCCCGCAGATCATCCAGCTCGCGATTCACACGAATCCGTATGGCCTGGAAGGCTCGCGTTGCGGGGTGCTTGTGTTTCTCCCAGCGCGGGTTGGCGTCGCTCACGATCCGCGCAAGCTCGCCCGTCGTTGTGATCGGATACTCGCTGCGCGTGGCGGTGATCGCCGCGGCAATGCGCCGGGCGAAGCGCTCTTCGCCATAGTCCCTGAGTACCGCGGTGATCTCTGCCTCGCTGGCGACCGACAGCCACTCGGCGGCCGTTTCACCACAGCTCGTATCCATGCGCATATCGAGTGGGCCGTCGCGCATGAAACTGAAGCCCCGGGTCGCGGCATCGAGCTGCGGACTGGAGACACCCAGGTCAAGTAAAATGCCATCAACTGCATCGATCCCCATCCGATGCAGTTGATGGGGAAGCTGGGCGAACGACCCGTGGTAGAACTCAAAACGGGGTTCGCCCCTTGCCAACTCCGACGCGGCGGCAGAGGCAGCCGGGTCTTTATCTATTGCCAGCAGGTGTCCACCGGCGTCCAGGCGCTCGAGAATACCGCGGCTGTGGCCGCCGCGACCGAAGGTGCCATCCACGTAAAAGCCTTCGGGCCGGGTCACCAGAGCGTCAATCGCCTCGTGCAAAAGTACTGTCTGGTGCATTCCCACCGCCTAGAGCGTCAAAGACAACAATTCATCGGGCAATTCGTCGCTCGAGCTCGAGTCCAGCAGCGCCTGCTCACGCTCGGCAATCCACAAGTCTTCAGACCACAGCTCCATCTTGTTGCCGAGACCGGCCAGCACCAGCTTTTTCTCCAGCCGTGCGTACTCGCGCAGAGGCTGGGGCAGGAGAATGCGACTGTTGCCGTCGAGTTCAAGATCGGTTGCGTAGCCCAGTACCAGGCGCTGGAAGCGCTTGATGGCGGGCTTGAGTGCGGGCAGGGCCTGCACGTCCTGTTCAATGCGCTCCCATTCCGGAAGCGGATAAATCACCAGGCAGGGCGAACGGGTATCGATGGTGGCGACGATCTTGCCCTCGGAACGCGCCATCAATGGCTCGCGCTGGCGCGCCGGCATGGCCAGGCGCCCCTTCGCATCCATATTGATGTACTGCACTCCACGAAACACGCTGGCCTTCCCCACTCAGTTGGCTTTCGAAACCACTTAAAGCCAATTCTTCCCACTTATTCCTACTTTTCGACACTATAGGGCCGGGCAGAGCAGAGTGTCAAGCCGGCGGGACTCAAAAAAACGTATGAATTTCAGATAATTAGCAGCGTTTTCGGTGGGGAATCGGAGGCGGGGATAGCTGTCAGCGTGAGGAGAAAAATGACATAAAACAGCTCTATAAATTCACCTTCTAAGGATTTACTTTAACTCTGAAGGGAATTTATTTCTTTCAGCCGACGCGCTTAGTCAAAAACGATCTAAAAACGCATGGCGACAAAAAATCGGTGGGTATTCGAGGCCCCAAAAGGGGGCGGAAGTGTGCCCGCCCCACCCGGCAGCGGGTGAGGCGGACGACTCCGGGACGGTGAGCCGGTCGATAAGCCGGGTTCTGTCGTGGACGACCATTCATCTGCGACAGGTGTCACCACCTGCCTGTAGCGACCTACCCGAATCCGCTGCGGGCAACAGCACAAGGATTCCTATTTGGTCTTGCTCCGGATGGGGTTTACCATCGCCGCGCCTGTTGCCAGCCGCGCGGTGCGCTCTTACCGCACCATTTCACCCTTACCCGGCAAGCCGGGCGGTATACTTTCTGTTGCACTTTCCGTAGGCTCTCGCCCCCCAGGCGTTACCTGGCATCCTGCCCTGTGGAGCCCGGACTTTCCTCCCCCGGCCACTCACCCAGCGGCCAACAAAGGCTGGTGCGTCCGCCGCTGGGCGAGTGACCGGGAGCGGTCGTCTGACCAGCTCGGCGCAAAGCCTAGCACAGCGAGCCGCCGCTAGGCATCCCGCTGCGTGAGCAGAAAGTCATAGAGTTGTTTCTTGCGCAAGCCGGTGATCTCGGCGACCACGGCCGCCGCCCTGCGCGCCGGCAATTCCTCGGCCAGACGCGTGAGCCAGCGAGCAATATCGGGGTTGATAGCGCCGGAAGACTGTCTGGCGCCCGCCACCAGCAGCACAATCTCGCCCTTGCGTTGATCCGGATCAGCCGCCACGAAGGCGAGCAGTTCCGCCAGCGGCGCCCGTCTCAGGGTTTCAAACGTTTTCGTCAATTCCCGCGCCAGCACCGCTTCACGCTCGCCGCCAAATACGCGGTTCATCGCCTCCAGGCACTCCACCACACGGTGTGGCGCCTCGTAGAACAGCAATGTCGCGGGCGCATCGACCAGCGCCTGCAGGCGCTTCTCCCGCGCCACGGCTTTGGCCGGCAGGAAACCCTCGAACAGAAACCGGTCGGTCGGCAGACCCGACACACTGAGGGCGGTGACAGCCGCGCAGGCGCCGGGCACGGGACGCACAGGGTAGCCTCGTTCCTGCACACAGCGCACCAGCCGATATCCCGGATCGGAAATCAGCGGTGTACCGGCATCCGACACCAGAGCGACGCTGCCACCCTGCTCGAGTCGCGAGCAGATGTTCTCCAGCGCGCGCTGGTCGCTGTGGTCGTGGTAGGCCAGGGTGGGCGTCCTGACGTCGAACGCCTGCAACAGACGCGCACTGTGCCGGGAGTCCTCGACGGCGATCAGGTCGACCGCGCGCAACGTGTCGATCGCCCGGCCCGACATGTCACCAAAATTGCCGATAGGCGTTGCCACCACATAGAGCCCGGAATCCACAATTTCCCCTTATAATGTACAGTCTGCACAGTGTCCGGATACCCGGTCTCAACGCATTTCGGTGAAGCATAGCATGAGAGAAGCCCTCCCCCCCCGGCACAACCTACTGCACACCTGGCTGGCGCTGTGTCTCGCCGCCAGCCTCTGGAGCTGTGCCGAAGCACCCACGCGCGAAGCAGAAGAGGCGTCCGCGCCGTCTGCGACAACCAGCACCTCCGCTGATGCTCCATCCCTGGCGATGCCGGCCAGCCCCTACCGCAGCGCTTTCAACGCAGTGGAGTCCGCGTTGGCTGAATTCAACTGGATGGGTGCCAGCGTCGCCCTGCAAGCCATACCACAAGCCGAACTCTCAGCCGAGGACAACGCTTACGCGAATTATCTACAGGCTCGCATTGCCTGGACGCGCGGCGACCGCGCCCGCGCTCTCGAACTGCTCGCAGCAGCGGATACCGGCCGCAACAGTCCCGGGCTTGCTTACCGCATCGCCAGCTTCCACCACTTCGTGCTCAGCCTGGGCGGCGACACAATCGCCAGCGCGAAACAGGCGGCCAGCATTCTGGAGAACACTCCCGGAACCCACTCAGAGGCCTGGAAGCGGCGCGCCTGGCGGGATCTGCAACGTACAGACGACGCGCAGCTTACCGAGGAACTGGAAGCCTCCATGGACCCCAACTGGATTGCCTGGGTGCAGCTGGCACTGGATGCACGCGGCCATAGCGGCGAACCCACGGCTGCCCTGCGGGAATGGCTTGCGCTTTACCCGGATCATCCTGCTGCCAGCCCACTGCCAGGAGGGCTGGAGCACACGCTCCCGGCCAAGCCAGCACGGCAGGTAGCCCTGCTGCTGCCACTGAGCGGCCCGCTTGCCGCTGCCGGTGACGCCGTTCTAAACGGTTATCTGGCCGCGTACTACGCGGCGCGGGAGCAGGCGCCGCTCCAGGATGAACTGCGCGTAGTGGATGTCGCAACGTACCCATCCATCAGCGTCGCCTACGATGAGGCGGTGCTTAACGGCGCCGAACTGGTAGTCGGTCCGCTGGACAAATCGGCCGTGTCTGAACTGGCGGCGCGGCCGGACCGCAGCGTACCCGTGCTGGCGCTCAACCGTATCGACGAGAGCCTGTCCGCCACCGGCAGTGCTCTGGTGCAACTGTCGCTGGCGCCCGAAGACGAGGCCGCAACGCTGGCAGACATTGCCTACGGCCGCGGTGGGCGATCGGCGCTGATTATCAGTCCCGCAGGACCACGCGGGGAAAAAGTCGAGCAGGCATTGCGCCAGCGCTGGAGCGCGCTGGGGGGCGGCGTGGTCGGCGCCGCCCACTACACCGGACGGGATGACTTTTCCGATAGCGTAAAGGACGCGCTGGGACTCGCCGCCAGCGAAGCGCGAGCTCGCGCCATAGAGGACTATCTCGCGACAAACATGGAATTCACACCGCGCAGACGCGCTGACGCCGATGTCATATTCCTGCTCAGCCGGGACGATGCCGAAGCGCGCTCAATCAAGCCACTGCTGGCATTCCACTATGCTGGCGATCTGCCGGTGTATGCGTTGTCCGGAATCTACAGCGGCGTTCCCGATGCGCGCAATCGCGATCTCAATGGCATACATTTTGTCGAGATGCCGTGGCTGCTCGGCGAGAGTCCGGAGTTGCGGGTCGCGCTCGCAGCCGCCGACTACGGTAGCGGAAACCTCACCCGCCTGAATGCGCTCGGTGCCGACGCGTATCAGGTGGAAGCCGGTTTCGCGCGCTTACAAAGCGGCCCGGATGCGTTGTTCCGCGGCCACACAGGGTTGCTCCACATGGACCCAGCGCTGCGAATTCGCCGCGAACTCACGCCGGCCACATTTGATGGCGGCGTTGTACGCCGGGAGTAACTAGACTGGGTCTCTTTGGCGGGAGGCCCGGCGTGAAAGCTCTCGGGGACAGGTACGAAGCGCTTGCGGCAGACTGGCTCAGCCAGCGCGGTCTGAAAATACTCGAGCGCAATTTTCGTTCGCGCACGGGTGAAATCGACATCATCGCGCTGGATCAGGGTTGTCTGGTGTTCGTCGAAGTCAGGGCACGTGGCAATCCCTGCTTTTCCACTGCGGCCGCTTCAGTGACTCACCACAAGCAGCGGCGCATCATCGCTACCGCCCAGCGTTTCCTGCAGTCGCGTCCGCGCCTGCAACACACGGCCTGTCGTTTCGACGTGGTCGCCTTTGAAGCGCCAGAAGCGGGGGAGCCTGCGCCAATCCGCTGGATTCGCAGCGCCTTCACCGCCTGAGAATAGCGTGAGCTGCGCGCAGCTCACGCTATGTATAGACGCTATCGTGTACACTCTACCATCCCGCACTTGCCGACCCCGTGGCAACGTGTGACGATGCGCGCGGACAACGGGCGCGACACCGAGGCAGTCAGTAGCGGAATCACATGAACTTTTACCGCACAATCGCAGGCAGCTTTCAGGCAACTATCGAAGCGGTCTCCATGTCGGTGGATACTCTGGCCGCACCCATGGAACGCGCTGCGCACGCCATGGCGACCTGCCTACTCAATGACAGAAAAATACTCGCCTGCGGCAATGGCGCCGACGCGGCAATGGCGCAACTGTTTGTCCTCAGCCTGCTTGGCGGCCACGCGCGCGAACGGCCCGCATTGCCGGCAATCGCTCTATCGGGAGACGGCGCAAACCTGACAGCCATTACACAGGTGGCGGGCTCGAGGGAAGTATACGCGCGCCAGATACGCGCCCTCGGCCAAAGCGGCGACATACTGCTGTGCATTTCCAGCGTCGCAGGTGATCCGTCACTTCTGCGCGCCGTGCAGGCTGCGCGCGAGAGGAACATGACCGTGATTGCGCTGTCGAACAGCCGGGATGAAGAGACCGGAACTCTCCTGGCGGCCAGCGATATCGAACTGAAAGTAGTTGCGCCGAGCGCAGCCCGCGTGGTTGAAATTCACGCCATGGTGATTCACTGCTTTTGTGAACTTATCGATGCCAGCCTGTTCGGCGAACATCACACGGAAAACGATTGATGCGACACATTGCACATGCTGTTCTGTTTATAACACTACTATGCCTTTGGGGCTGCGGCAGCATGCTCGCCAGCATGCAGATGGACACCATTGAGGAGCAGCGCGACCAGCGTACGCTCGGCAGTATGCTCGAAGACAGCAACATCGAAACCAAAGCCATTGTCAATCTGCATGCGGCCGACAAGGCCTTCCACGATGCGCATGTGGTGGTCGTTAGCTATAACGGGTACGTGCTGATTGCGGGCCAGGTTAACAGTGAGGCGCTGAAGGCCAAAGCGACCGAGGTGGTGCGCGCCGTGCGCGGCGTACGCAGGATCTACAATGAGCTGGAAATTGCAGCACCGAGTTCCGGCATGACCCGGACTTCAGACGCGTGGATCACCACCAAGGTAAAATCCCTGCTGCTAGGCGCAGGGAATATCGAAGGCACACGGGTAAAAGTCGTCACCGAAGATGGCGTTGTGTATCTGATGGGGCTGGCCACTGCCGCCGAGGCCAACCGGATCGCCGAAAAGACAGCAGCGGTCTCGGGAGTACAGCGGGTTGTCCGATTGTTCGAACTTATCGACGACTAGCCCAAGGCTATTTCACAATCTTGAGTGACGGGCGTCGTTCGCGTCGCCGGGGGCTCGGTGGAGTATCAGTGGGCGGGCTGGCGGCCTCCTCGGGATCGAATACCATGCCCTGGCCGTTCTCACGGGCATAAATTCCAACCACCGCTGTGATCGGCACATACACATCGGTTGCCACTCCCCCGAAGCGGCCATTGAAGGCCACTGCGTGGTTGGAAATACGCAGGTCCACAACCGCCTCTGGTGAGATATTCAGCACAATCTGATCATCTTTCACGTACTGCTTCGGCACCACAACCTCTTTGGCTGACGCATCAACCAGCACATAGGGTGTGCAATCGTTGTCGACGATCCACTCATACAGCGCGCGCATGATATAGGGCCGGCTGGACGTCACGGTATCGTCTTCATCTGCCACTGGTGCGGCACACCCTGCACTTTACAGGCGCATCTCCCTCTCCTGCTCGGAGAGGCTTTCCTGGAATGAGTCACGGTTGAACAGTCGATCCATGTAAGCCAACAGAGGCTTCGATTGTTTACTCGCCCGCACCTCGACGCCCAGTGCCGGCAAACGCCAGAGAATCGGCGCAATGCAGCAGTCGACAAGGGTGAAATCATCACTCATGAAGAACGGCTTCTCTGCAAAGATCGGGGCTACGCTCATGATGCTCTCGCGCAACTCCTTGGTGGACTTCTTCATGACGTTTTCGCTGCGGGTGTTCTGGATGGCGTCGACCATCGTGCACCAGTCGCGTTCAATACGATGGATGAACAGACGGCTCTCGGCCCGTGCAACAGGGTACACCGGCAACAACGGCGGATGTGGAAATCGCTCGTCGAGGTATTCCATCATCACTTTTGATTCGTAAAGCACCAGATCTCTGTCAACCAGGGTCGGCAGGCTATTGTATGGGTTCAGGTCGGACAATTCGCTGGGAGGGTGTGCCGAATCTGCCTCGATCAACTCCACGGTAACGCCTTTCTCGGCCAGCACGATGCGTACTCGATGGCTGTAATGGCTCGTACTGTCGGAGAAAAATGTCATTGAAGACCGCTTTGCCACAACACCCATCAGGTTTTCCTCAGTTGATTGATCTTGATCACCACGCATGGGCTGCCTCGCTTGACCGTGAAATCAATGCACGTCCTTCCAGTATTCGCGGTTCAACAACCAGGCGAATACGGTGAACAGTGCGATGAAAAGCAGGGTAAAAGTACCAATTCGATGTCTGTCCAACACCATGGGCTCTGCCGTGTAGGCAAGGAAGTTTACCAGATCATGGACGGCGGCATCGAATTCTTCCGGTGCCATAGAGCCTTCTTCGGCGATGACCAGCCGGCCACAGGTTTCCTCAAGAATATCCTCTCCGGTTAGAGGATCGCGCTTTATGCCGCCATTTGCGGCGCGCACAGGCCCCATGGCGCACTCCTGCATGCCCTGCAATTCCAGCAGGACATGCGGCATGCCGACGTCCTTGAACACCTTGTTGTTAACACCATAAGGTCGGCTGTCGTCCCGGTAGAAGGTTCGCAGATAGGTATACAGCCACTCCGGCTGGCGTGCGCGCGATACCAGTGTCAGATCCGGTGGCGTCGCACCGAACCACTTTTTGGCGTCGGCATCGGTCATCGCATTCTGCATGAGTTCACCGATCTTGACCTCGGGGTCGAAGATCAGGTTGGCCTGAAACAGATCCTCCGGAATACCGAGGTCTGCGGCTACCCGGTTGTAGCGCGAATACTGCAACGAATGACAGCCGAAACAATAGTTCATATACAGTTTGGCACCGCGCTGCAACGACGCCTTGTCGGTGGGGTCCGCTGTGAAC
>TARA_R110000823_G_scaffold20644_1_pt1 | contig 45860 bp, 31 predicted proteins | sample TARA_R110000823 | Tara Oceans TARA_R110000823 (sample SAMEA4397722) | marine metagenome | biome: Polar Biome; feature: [DCM] deep chlorophyll maximum layer (ENVO:01000326); material: water (ENVO:00002006), including particulate matter (ENVO:01000060) such as... | depth 20 m | reverse complement strand
CGGAGAGACTCGAACTCTCACACCTCACGGCACTAGATCCTAAGTTTTTCCTAATTTGTATTAAAAAACACTATAATACCTTATTTTCAGTAAGTTATGAAATTTATAAAATCAGATAATACCATAAAAAACCATATAAAACCGCCATTTGTTTGACCATTGTTTGACCAAAAATTTGTACCTTTAATTATGGCAACCATTGAGGCATACATGCGAAAAAGAAAAAACAAAGCTGGCCTATGCCCTATCAACATTCGTATTACCAAAGATAGAAAATCTTCATACATACAAACTGGACAGCGAATTAATCCAAAATTTTGGGATACTGTCAAGAGAAAAGTGAAGAAAAATCATCCAAACTCCACGCGCTTAAATAATTTGATTGCATTTAAGTTGGCTGAGATAAACAAATCACTTCTAGATATTGAGGCTGAGACCAAACCACTAACTCGTGTTACAGAAATAAAAAAAACCATTTCCGGAAAGCATAAAAGCCACTCGTTTTACACATTTGCCGAAGCCTATTTTGAGGAACTGGAAAAGAACAAGAAGTACTCTCGTATCAACTGTGAACTACCCTTATTGAATAGGATTAAAAGGTATCCAAGGGCAAAGACGTTGACCTTCGAGGCCATTACCCCTCTTTTCCTAAGAGGTTTCATCTCTTATTTAAGAAGCAGCAAAGATTCCGTTGGGGAAAGAAGTATTGTAAACACGCTGATTTTCATACGCACCTTGCACAACAGAGCTTCCCAACAAGGCATTGTCTCTAGGGACAGTTATCCTTTTGGGAATACGGATGGAAAGATTAAAATAAGAATTCCAAAATCTATTAAAATCGGTCTTACTTCAGAAGAAATCAAAATCATAGAAGAAATAGATCTTTCTGACAATCCAAAGCAGCATCATACGCGAAATGTATTTCTTTTTAGTTTCTATCTTGCTGGAATGCGAGTTTCCGATGTACTTCAAATGAAGTGGGCAAATGTGCAGGGAGACAGGATATACTATACCATGAACAAGAATCAAAAAAACCTATCGCTCAAAATTCATTGTAAACTTCAAAAAATATTGGATGAGTACTTTCCTACTAAAACTTCAAACAGTGATTATATCTTCCCAGAATTAAAAGATACCAGCAATAATCCCAAAGATATTTTGAGGGACACCAAAACTGGAAACAAAAGGCTCAATAGATTTTTAAGACAAATTGCTGAACGAGCGGGAATAACTAAAAAAATCACAATGCATATTTCCCGTCATTCCTTTGGGAATATATCTGGTGACCGGATTCCGTTACAAGTTTTGCAAAAGCTTTATAATCATTCCGACATTAAAACAACCATTGATTATCAGCAGAACTTCGTAAACAAAGATTTGGACGATGCTCTTGATAGTGTCATTGGTTTTTGATTTATTCACATATTATGCTTGATTTTTTTAAATGTGTTATCAACCCGATAAATAGTTCCATTTAGAATTAATTATGTACTTTTGTTCACAATATTTATTTGTTCACGTTTTCGTGAACTATAATATAAAGTGAACAATGAACGATCAAGGAATTGTACAATACGCATTAGCCAACCTTCAGAAAACAGGTAAAATCGAAGCCCAATGGCTTGATGATGCCCCCAATGAAGTCTTGGATGGTACGATAGTCCTTACCCTGAACGACAGGACTATCAAACTTGGCATAGAAATTAAAAAAGAGCTGAGAAATATCCATCTTCCAAAATTGGAGGCACTCGCCAAGGAGTATCATCCATTTATGATCGTTGCACAAAGCATATTTCCCAAAATAAAACAAGAGCTTCGTAATAGGAATATCGCCTATCTTGAGGCAAACGGCAATATTTACCTCAACGAAAAAGAGACCTTCCTTTGGATAGATGCCAATGAACCCATCGAAATAAAGCAAAAGACCACAAATAGGGCATTTACCAAAACCGGCCTAAAGGTCGTTTACCAGTTCCTATTGGACGATACTTGGGTCAATAAGACCTACCGTGAAATAGCCGATAAAACGGATACCGGTATCGGCAATATCACGAACATCTTCAATGGCCTAAAGGATGATGGTTTCCTCATTCCACTTACCAAGGATACCTATATCTTAGAGGGCAATAAGAAGTTACTCGAAAAATGGATTATGGCCTATGAAAAAAAGTTGAAACCTAATCTGGCCATTGGAACATACCGTTTTGTTGATAACGATACTTTTTTTAATTGGAAGGACATTAAACTAGAACAAGGGAAAACGTTCTGGGGAGGTGAACCCGCTGGGGATATCTATACCAATTACCTACGTCCGGAAGAGTTGACGTTATACACCACCGAACCAAGAAACGAACTGATGAAGAACTATAGACTTGTTCCCGATGAAGGCGGCAATGTCAAGATCTACAAAAAATTCTGGAAAGACAATACGGAGGAAAAAGATGCGGTTCATCCTTTGCTCGCTTACGCTGACCTAATAATGAAAGGGGATAGACGATGTACCGAAACTGCAGAAAAAATATATAATGAGTACTTACAAGATAAATTTTAAACAACTCCGCCAAAGACCCGACTTTTTAGAAATGTTGGCAGCTTTAGAGCGAGGTTTTGCAGCATTCCAACTCGATTTTTATTTGGTCGGTGCCGTCGCCCGTGATGTATGGATGACGGCAATTAATGGAATCCCGCCAAGCAGAATTACAAGGGATATTGATTTTGCCGTTTTTATCGAAGACAAGGGAATCTATGAAAAACTAAAACGACACCTTATTAAAATAGAACACTTTCAACCTTCCAAAGAGAATAACTTCGTGTTATTTTGGCAGGGAAGAATGCAGGTTGACCTTCTTCCTTTCGGAAACATTGAAGATGAAAATGCCAAGGTAAGTTTGGAAGGTACTGGGCTTACCAGTTTGAACATGCCTGGCTTCAAAGAAATTTATGAAAGCGGATTGCCCGAAGTAGAATTGGAAGGGGAACATCGCTTTAAGTTCTGCACTTTGCCCGGAATCGTTATTCTAAAACTCATCGCTTGGGAAGACCGTCCTGAAATCAGAAGGGATGACCTAAAGGACATTCTGACTATACTGACTTATTTTTTTGAAATGTACACCGACCAAATTTACGAGCATCATTCAGATTTATTTGGCGACGATGATTTTGGACTTAATCTCATTGCCGCGCGGGTTATGGGTCGGGAGATGAAGAAAATAGCGATCAGGAATGAAAAACTCTATGAAAGGCTGACCAATCTATTGGAAAAAAATACGATGGATGTCAATACAAGCGAAATTGGGAAGATTATGGCAATTTGGGCCAATACTACGGTTGCCGAAAGTCTAAAACCGTTAGTTGAAATTCAGCTTGGTTTTCGAGGCGAATAAAAATTAATTTACCGTCCAGCCCAAATCTTACCATGACTTACCCGCGCCTGGATCCTGCGGAGTTTCTTTAGCGTCCCGACAGGTAAGCGTTAAGAAGAAACTTCGTAGGGCGCGAACCGACCATGGCTCGACACACCATACTTCTTCTCCCCCTCTCCACAAAAAAGCGCCCTTCAGGGCGCAAAATTCCCTGTCCAAAAGCACCTTATTAAATTTTAGAACGACAGCCCCATATCCTTCCCTTTCCTTTTGAGTTTTGTGAAATCGGTAAATTCGTCCTTGAAACCGTTGAACATCTCCTCCGAGCTACTACTACTTTCCAATAACGAACTGATGGCATAAACACCTTTCCGTAACTTACGGTTGTATTGGACATTCGTTGTCCGTGCCACTACTTCGTTCAAACTTTTGCGAAGCCCGTTACCCATATGGTGCTGCACGATGTCCCGATGTAGGTTCGGCCGTACATTTTCTGCCGTTATCATATAGGTGGCCTTGTCGTACATTCCCCTTTCCATGAGATGTCCCGCCCATAGGTTTTCCAGCTTGCTCCTGCCCTCTTCAACAAAGTTGTTGATGACGGGTTGTTGTCCCTGTAACGTTGCGGTCAAATCGGGAATCGAACTCAAATATTGGCTCGTTCTTTTGGGCAAAGTGCAACTTGATTTGTTGTCCGTATAAATGGATTTGACCTCGAATCCCTCCTTCCCTTTTTCAAAATAGAACCCCTTGGCATTGAACAGGGCGATATAGTCCTTCGGGGATTTTTCAAATGGGGCGTGCATCCGTTCCGCGTTATCTATGTATGAAGCCAATGAGACACTTTCATATTTCTGTTTATAAATGGGATTCATTTTTTTATAAAGCTTGGGAAATATCATAGGCAGGAAAATGGCAGATGCAGTCAGCTTAGGACTATTTTCGGAAGAATGTTCAGATAGCATTTCAAGCATCAAGTGGTTTTGACGGACGAATCCCGAGGATACATATTTTTCCATATGTTCAGGGATGGGCAGGTGCCCCAAAGGAACGGGAACGGAATGCCTGTTCGAATTGGTAAAGGACAATTTACTGCTATGATACTTTACGCCCAGAGATTGGAACAGAAGGCGGACGCTGCCCTGTTCCGTGCCTACATCGAAAACACCTTCTTTCAATACCTTCCCAATGAGTTTGAATTTGCTTTCTAAGATTTCCTTTTCTTTTTTGGTTTGTATTTCATACAATCTTTCCCTGACCATTGGAAAGGCGTTTTCCATTGCTTTCCTGAATTCCGTCCTTTGATTTCCTGGGATGTAACGTTCCAGGAAATCATATTCTTTCGAGGCCATCAAATTCGGAACGATATCGCCGAATTTCATGGTCATGATATGCTCCGAGAACAGCCCGTTCGGTCTTGGGGATTTCAGATAGGATGTTGTCAATGCCTCTTTTATCACTTTTTGGATTTCCAATTTGAACTGCTTGCTTTCGGTATTGATTTGCGTAGGCTCTTTGCCATTCCCGAAAATTTCCTTGCGGTTTTCCAATCGTATGTTCTTACCAAGTTCCTTTGCCTTGAAAACATATCTTGAATTGTCATAGATGGTAAATCCCTCGATTGTTTCTTCTTTCATGTCCAGTTTGATGTCGAGGTCTTGATATTCCTTGACAACATCTTCCAGGTCATGAGGATGGATAGTTTGAAAAAGGTCATAGGTAGTCTCTATCTGTTTCAATAGGCGTTTCCGATGGATCGGCAACAGTTTAGATTTGGAATGGGCATCGAATACTTTTTGCAGTTTCGGGCCGCTCAGTCCTCGGTGTACGGCGGAGCCATTTATGAACCGGGTCCGATACCCTTTTTGGTTGTTCAGTCCGTAGGCCACCCCTATCCTTCCCGGTTCGCTTTTCGTCTGCTTGACTTTAATATGATAAGGCTTGACGAGTTTCGCCAGCTCGTCGAAACTCCGCACCTTGTATTTTTGGTTAATCCCGTTCAATACATCCTGTAGATAATTCTTCGTTCCCTTTTCCGCATCCATTCCGAACTGTAGTTCGGGCAATCTGTATATCGGGAGTTCTCTTTCTTGTTTTGTTTTTGGCGATGGCGAAAGATTGTACTTCCTTTCCAAGTATTGATGGGTTGCGATATTCCGTCGGTAGCTGTTGAAAATTCCGAGTACTTTTCCATCTTCCTTTACGTTGGTCGTTACGATATGGACATGCTCATGTTTGGTATCGTTGTGCCTGACCACGACATAGGGCTGTTCCCCATAGCCCATGTTATCCATATATTCTTTGGAGATTTTATAGAAAGTTTTGTCGTCAAGGTGTTCCCCATGTGGAAGGTTCAGACTGATATGGACATAGCGATTCTTGGTGGCGTTGCGCTGTCCCTGAAAATGAAGTACGTTACCGAAGAACTTTGGCGATATGTTTTGCGAAAACGTGTTACCGTAACCGAGTACCAGCATGCCTTCTTTGCCGAAGACATAGTTCAATGTCCCTTTACAGGTTTCGCCATAAATGATCTGTCCTATCATCCTGTTCGTTCTTCCATTGTTATCTTGATAAGTGCGTACAGCAGTTCGTTGGTCCTTTCAATTTCCCGTTCGAGGTCCGAATTCGGACTTCTCAAATTCTTGTGGTGTGCGATCTTGACGAGTTGGTTGATGTTGTTCCCTATCTTGTTGATATGGTAGGCAAGGTTCGAGGCATCTGGAAGTCTATCTTTTTCCTTGGCCTCTTGTTGCAAGACCAATCTTCTCAGAAGCGGACTTATCACACCCCTTTCCGAGATATCCAGATCATAGGATTCGCAGATCTTCCCCAATCTTTCATATTCCGTCTCGTTGAACCGCAGCATTATGTTATGGTACCGCTTCTTTTTTCCCAATCGTTTCCGGCCTCTTTTACGTTGTTCCATTTTCGTTGCATTTTAGGACAGAACACTTCGCAAGAAGTAGACAATTCTAAGTAACTTAGAATACAGCTTGCTATCCGTTTCACGGATAAATATAGTACATCAATTTTGAATATAACTAACTTATAATCAATATTTTAACCCGTAAAACCATATACGGCCAATAGAGACCATTTAAGACCAAACGGAGAATTTATCCGGTCTAATATGGTGTTGAAAAAATGGAAGGAAATACGGAAATATTCAATTTTTTGTGGGTAGGGAGATGAAAGGGCAAGCGGCTTTTCCGCCGCTTGTGCTTTTGCGCGGCACCGAGGGGGTTCGAAAATCTGGAACGGAAAGGCCCCGAACGCGGACCAGCGTAGCGGTTCGCCCGGGAAGTCTTGGAGTGGTAGATTTTTGAACTTCCGCATGAACATGGTCAAATAAACCGATGCCCTGGTTGAAAGATTTATATTGCTGTTTTGCTTTAAGACAAACCTCATTTTGGTGTTTATCCTTTAATGACATATAGTATCAAAACTGATGGTCGGAGGATTTTGTAGTGCAGTAGTGATTGGTAAGGAGTAATAAGAATTTGATGTCTCAAATTAGAATTAAACGGTTCGAATCCTGGCAGGGTTACACCCGTACCACACAATGTATTATATATCAATCATTTATGAATTCTAAAAACAAACTGTTATCCGATTTGTTGATGACACTATAAATGAACTTAAAGTAAAATGCTTTACTTTCTGATTTTATAAAGATATAAAATTGCAAAACCTTCTCCCTGTAATCACCCATCTTTTTTAATTATCATTAGCTTCTATTTTTCACATATTTTTTAATTCCAATGGATTTAATGACTTAACTAGGTTTCCATTTTTTGATAAAGGACTTTTATAGAATCCTTTGTTAGAAACCAATTCTTATTGTTCAACAATTTTAATCACACTACTTTATTGTTTTCTTGGGGTCAACATATCATATAGCAAAGTATGTTGTTCCATAACATTCCCAAATTCATCAATTAATCTAAACACAACTTGAGGGTCACTTTCTTCCATGTTATAAGTAAATTCACCAAAAGCCTTTAATCCTTTGCCACCATAACCGAATATTTGATTCGTTGCTTCTTTTGCCATTGCATCCGGCCCGGGCACTCCACCTAAAGATGCTGCCTCAAATTCGTAAAATTTAAATCCTGATTTTCTGGGAATTGTAAAACCCCGTGCACCATGCCGGTCTCCGCTTATTAATAGCACACCCGGTATATTTTCCGTCTCCATAAAATTGAAGATTTCTTCGCGAACCATTGTATCCCAAGTACCCCATGAATCTTTACCATTTGAAACATAATCACTCCACATAGTTCCACTTGAGACAACCTTAAAATGTGCCGTGGATTTTTTTAAGATATCCTTGAACCATTTTAATTGTTCTGTACCCAAATAGGAACCATATTGACCCCGTTTTTCAATTGTACGACACGACCTTGTATCAAGCATTATTAGTTCAACCTGACCAATTCGAGTACTGAAATAAATTCCTTCCCCATCATTTTGAGGATTGTTCCAGTTTTGACGCCATAATGTTCTAAGTTCTTCTCTGTCTTTTTCCGTAAATCTTTTGGGAACCCCACTTAGGTCGTTATTAAGATAATCGTGGTCATCCCAACTTGCGTAAACAGGAATATTGGAAGCGAGTTTTTTCCATGCATTGGAAACATCACGAAGTAAATAATCAGACCTGTGCATGCTAAAATTATTTTCCCGATCATCAACTGCAATGTCCCCTAAAAGCAACATTGCATTTGGTTCTCTTTGTAATATTGTGTTTATCAGGTTAGGATTATGAAGTCCTATTTTATGAAAACCTGAACCAAAAGCCAGTCTTATCTGATTATTTTCGTCTAATTTTGGTGATGTTCGAAAAGTTCCCTCGGCTATTTCAATCCCTTTTGTTTTTGCTACATAGGTGTACTTCGTAGAAGGAGATAAATCTTTTAATACAATCCGCTTTTCCTTACCTGCAACATCAGGTTTTAAGGTGTAATCCTTCTCTTCTTTGCTATTTAAAGCATTTACTTTTATGTGAATTGGCAATTTATTGGATGGCCTGAGCCAAATACTTACTCCATTTTCTGTTATATCGCCCAGCATAGGCCCACCCATTAAGCTCATATCATTATTTAACGCAGCCTCAACAATCTGCCTATCGGTAAAATCCGCCTTATTATTCTTAAATAATTTTCGTGCATCGAGATAGAATTTCATGCTATTTAATGGTGCTTTCCCATAACTATCAAGTAGCATACTGTCTATTTTCAAACTTCCAATATGAGCTTCGTCCAACGTGATAGTATAACGAGGCGAGACGTTTTTAGAAATTTGACAAAAGCATTTGTTGCTTAACATAGTAAACATAATACCTACTAAAAGATATATGGCTCTCTTAAATCTCATGGCTTTTGATATTTTCTATTTATTTAAACTTTATATGCAGCACTCTTTCCAAAAGGAAGTACAACGGAATTAATAAGCGCCTTTTATATTGTTATCCATTTATTATTAAGCTTTTTTATTTCGTATTCTCAATTAACTGAATTGCTTTGTCGGCAAAGCGCTTACCCATAATCACATACCCTTCTGACGACATATGTAAATCATTTTTTATTTCTTTTCCTTTTCTATTAACTCCATCATTAAGGTCATCAGTATTAATCCAATCAAAGCGAGGTTTAGACTCAGCCACTTTTACCTGAACATCTCTAACCATAGTCCAATGGGGATATTTTTCATTTGACATATCAAAATCACTTAATCTCCCAATTATAAAGTTTATGTCCTTGCGCTTCAAGTCATTGCTTAGCTGATTATAAAGACCTATCAAACTTCTTTCGTATACTTCTCCTAATTTTTCTTTTGCATCACGTTCTCCCTGCATCCAAACAAACGTTACTGTTGCGATTTTTTTATTTTCGATACCTTTATAAACTTTGGTCATCAAGGAATCATACAGATCAGGTTGAGCTTTAGGTTCTTCTCCTACTAGTGGTTTCCAATCCCGATACCAACGTCGTATGGGTTGACCTCCTTTTGCATATTCTTCAATAATCACATTTTCTTCTCCAAATTCATCTTTGATTGCAGGAGTAAAAGACTCTTCTGGCCTTAATCCTTCCATATTAGATTGTCCTGAAAGGATAAATAAATGTTTTCCTTCTTGTTTTGGTTCACAAGATGATAGTATAATCACGATTAAACTCACTAAAACAATTGTCTTTGCTTTCATTTCCTGATTTATTGTTATGTATTTATTTTGAATTTTCTATTTTAATAAAGCCTAACTGGTTATAGCTGCACAACCAAAAAACAGTTTATGGAACATAAGCAGAATACCTAAAGTTGGAAACAAAATGCTTCCATCATAATTGAATCTTTCTTCAAAAAAAGTTCTCTGATAAATCTTAAATGATCCAAGTGGTGCGTACTATTAAAATAGACTTTACTTCAATTCAGGAGATTCAATTTTTTCATGATTATTTAATTCTTAAATTCTAAATAAATGGTATTTGTGAAAAGTGTTCCCTTACCTGTAAGTATGCAGAGCAACAGTGTAGTAATTAGGAAATACCCGTAAGTAAATAGCTAATCCTTTACTTTCTATTTCTCTTCTACCCAATTGTCAGTCCTAAATGAGGATGCCGGTAACCCATGTATATTATATAGATCTCCATTGACAAAATTTTTGAACCCATACCTTGCCGCGACCGGTTCTGCAACTTCGTCAGAAACAAGGATTACGCTTTTTCCTTTAATTCTTGCTTTGGCATGATAAAATTTTTGATCCTTCCCGGCCACTTCAAACCATTTCAATTCCTTGCCGAAAGAAGTCAGTCTTTCATTGAACATGAGCTCCACGGTTGCCCCTTCAATCTTCATCTCAAGATATTCCGGACCCCTTGCCGAAATTCCCTCGATACCGTAAGTCTCCTTTAGTGCAAAATAGGCAAGTCGCTCCCCCGCCGCTCTTTTATTTGCCGGGTGAATATTTCGTTCTTCCCCAACATCCAGTAAAGAAACCATTCCAGAATTAGGAATTTCTTTGGATGCTTTTAACTGGGCCTCTCTCAAAAAGGCCGTATTTACTGTATCATCATATTGAAAGGGCGCTATCTGACAGTAATAGAAGGGGAAGTCGCCTATGCCCCATTTTTCACGCCAGCTCTGAACCAGTTTCACCATCATTTCATCATAAATTTCAGGATTCTTACGGTTGGACTCCCCTTGGTACCAGATAACGCCCTTAATGCTGAACCCGAGCATCGGGTTGATCATCGCATTGAACAGGGTGGAAGGAGAACTCTCCCAATCTTCGGGATCGAATGTTTTAATAGTGCCTTCATCCATCCATCTCTGTATTCGGGTCCCTCCCCAATCGGAAGAAATCAACCCGACCGGAACCTCTAAAATTTCCTGTACAAGATTCCCGAAGAAATAGCCCGTAGCACTAAAGTCGGGAGCGGTAGATCGGTCACAGACTTTCCAATCTCCCTTAAAGTCATCTTCTGGTACTTCGCTCTTTTCATTTTCTACAGTAAAGAATCTTATGGACGGATTGTCCGATCTTAATATGGCTTCATTGGATCCTAAGATGGGATCATTTCCAGCTCCCCGTAAGGTACGCTCCATATTGGATTGACCTGAACATAGCCACACCTCTCCGATCAACACATTCTTCAGCATGAGTTCCTCTCCGTCAGAAAGTTTAATGTCATACGGCCCGCCGGCGCCCGGTGTGCTGACTTTAATATTCCAGTTGCCCTCTTTATCAGCGGTAGTCTCATAAGATCGATCATTCCATGAGGTAAAGACCGTGACTTCGCTATTAGCAGTTGCCGTTCCCCAAACAGATACTTCACTGTTTCGCTGAAGTACCATATTGCTCCCGAAAATAGCCGGTAGTTTAATTTCGGCGTAAGAAGTGGTATTTATTAAAATACAACCTAAAAGCATTAGGCATTTAAAAGTCAATTGTTGCAGTGCCTTGATTTTAATTTCCCTTCGTTTCATCTTAAACTGATTTATTCTATTTCAATAATTTAAAGCTTCCCTTTGCCCGGATATCCTGTGAGCTGGAACCTATGAGCACCTCGAACTCGCCCGGCTCCACCGTCCAGTTCATGTCCCTGTCAAACAGTTGAACGTCCTCTGGACGTAAAGAGAAATGAACCGTTTTGTCTCGCCTGGATTTAGCGTAATCCGCTCAAAACCGCTCAGCAGTATCTCATACACGATCACGTTGTTACTAGATACTTGAGCTTTCGATGAGGAGAACCCTGGGTAGTGAGTCTCCATTCGCATCAGGCAGCCAAACATCCATCCATTCAATCTGTTCCCGCATGGTAATGGATGAATCCGATGGGGCCAACTCCTTACTTTGATCGATGCAATAAGTCAAAATGACTAAAATTGCCAGAATTTACTTTATGATACTCAATTCCATGATTACCTTTTTTCTATTTCTATCTCCAATAATCCGGATTTTGGAACTTCGAATTGATACAATCCTTTTAATTCAATTTTCTTTTTCTGAACTACTTTACCTACACAATCATAGGTTTTTAAGGTACCAAGGAGTTTGGTTTCACTTCTGACTGAAACTTGTTCTTGTCCTGAGGCATTGATAATATTTACTCTTGCCATTTCGGCTGCACTTTCATCCAAGTTGATAATCAAATCACTTTCATAAACTGATGCAATAAGCTTATTACCACCTCGTGCGATTAACAACGGATAGTTGAAATTTGGATAGTAAGCTTCCAATTCACTACCTAGCAATACCTCACTATTGTTCTCCCAAAACCCCAGCCAGAATTTTAGCATGGCTATGTGTTCCTCAGGAATCTGGTCAAGTCGAACTGAAATTTGAGGCACTGAAAAGAAAACATTTAGTAGTTGCGAAGCGGCATCTTCAACCTCAGCTTCAGGATGCCACATAATCATATCCGAATGTGTTGCAGTATTACCTGCAAGAAGCCTTATATCAGTCGTTTTTATACGATTATCATTGATAGAAATGGGACAATCCCCAGCACGGAACATGTTGCCATACTTCCTCATCACGGGTCCAATATAGCTTTGCCTGAATTCAATCAACACGTCCGGTTTAATGGCCATTAAGGTTTCCTTGATTTCAGTCATCAACTTATCAGTGGCTTCATTTACATTGACAAAATCCATTCCTTCATTAAGACTTTGATCACTCGATTTAAAGGAGTCCACAAAGTCCAGTTTAAATCCATCAAGATTCCACTCCGCTAAAGCCTTGACATAAGTATCAACCAAATACTTTCGAACTTCGGGATACCGAGGATCCAACACCGCCGATCCTTTTCGACTATCGAAAGAAAGAACTTTATCTGAAAATTGCTGGTACGCTTTAGAAAATTTGCCCACATAAGGAACTGAATACCAAAGAAGAAACTTCATATCAAGTTCATGAACACCATCCACAAATTCCTTCATCTGGGGGATTCGTTCGGGTTTCCAGTCACCAGTAAATGCATACCCTCTATTGTTATCTAAGGTCTGCCAGCCATCATCTACTATAATCGCATCACAGCCAATCGTTTTTGCTATTCTGCAATTTTTCAAAACGTCACCAACATCTATATTCTGATGAAAACTGTACCACGTACTATACATCGGTCGTTTGGCTTCCACTGACACTGACATTGGTTTATAACGCTCCATTTCAGCCCACCAAAGTGAGGTTTCTTGTAACGCCTGCCAATATGGAATATTTCTTTTATCGATTCTGAGACTTATCTCATATTTATCTTTTGAAAGAAATGCTGCCGGCTGTATTCTAACCGTGTTCAAAAGGTTTGCAGTCTCTTCGATGATCCCCGAGCTTAGTTGAATCGTATTCAATGCATCAGACAAGGCAAATGTCAATTTGTTTTGATTGTCGTTATCAAAAAGGGAAGCAACAGGAGCCTGAGAAGTACCATAAGAAGTAACCAGCCCCGAACTCCAAACCGGCTTTACAAATCCCTTTTTTCCGGAAGTCCAATAATTATAACTGTTGTTAAATAAGGATTCCCATTTTATTTCAATCGGTTCTGTCAAGGAATCCACCGGGAAAGAAAAAGTATAAATAAACAAATCCTCCTCCAACTCCTCAACCCGGATTTCAGGGCTCAGATTTTCGGGAGTAAAAGCAAAGGGGATTTGCTGGGCAAATACTTCCCCAATCATCACGACTAATATGAATAAAAGAAAGTGTTTCATTTATTGAAAATTTTAGGGTTAGGTTATTCTAAATTGAAAAGCCCTTTGACTCTTATATCCTGTGAACTAGACCCAATCAACACCTCAAATTCTCCCGGCTCCACTGTCCAGTTCATATCTCGGTCAAGCAGTTGTAAATCCTCTGGTTTCAGGGTGAAGTTGACCGTCTTTGTTTCTCCTGGATTCAAGGTAATCCGCTCAAAACCTCTGAGTTGTAATTCATATACAATCACACTGCTCACCATATCCTTGAAGTAGAGTTGAACTACTTCGTCCCCCTTCACTTTGCCCGTATTGGTCACGTCCACAGATATTGCTATCTGCTGCTGCGTCCTGCCTGTCTCCGGGGTGATCTTTAAGTTTTTGTAGTCGAACTCCGTATAGCTCAATCCGTAACCGAACGGGTAAAGCTCCCCTACCACGGAGGTCTTGCCTGTGCCGTTGGGCCCGGATGAGGGCTGACCGACCTGCGAACTTGGTTTGTATGGAAAGTTCAGCTCCAACTGGCCCACGGATCTCGGAAAGGTGATGGGCAATTTTCCTCCCGGATTGTAATCGCCAAATAAAGTCTGGGCGATCGCATTGGGGCCTTCCACGTTCGGAAACCATGCCTCCAAGATTGCAGGGAGGTATTGGTTCTCCCAATTGATCGTCAACGGTCTCCCGTTTATGAGCACAAGGACTATGGGTTTGCCTGTTTCCTTCAAAGCTTGCAGCAATTGGAACTGTCTTCCCGGTAGCCCCAAGCTTGTCCTGGACCGGCTTTCACCACAGCGTTTTTCATCTTCGCCCATTACCGCAATGATGACATCAGACTTCTGGGCCTTTGCAACCGCATCATCGATCATCCGCTGCTCCTGTTTTGAAAGTGGAATTGGGACGATCTCGCTCTCGGGCCATGCCTCGTCCACTACTTCGCAGCCCAAGGAGAAGTCCACATTGGCCTTGCCGCCAACATAGTTCTGGATGCCCTCCAACACGCTTTTCACCTCCAAATTTTGGGGACCGTACCGACTCACATAGACGGACTTATCGACTGCCAGGGGTCCGGTCACCAGAATATTGTCTAGCTTGTTGATATCAAGTGGCAACGTATTATCCTCGTTCTTAAGGAGTACCAACGACTCTTTGGCCATTTGCCGCACAAAGTCTTCGGTACCATTGGCCACGATCTTGTCCGCGGCTTTGGGATCTTTTACATAAGGTTCGTCAAAAAGTCCCAGTTCAAATTTTACCCGAAGAACGTCCCGCACGTTTCGGTCAAGGGTGGCCATGGACAGTTCCCCATCGTTGACCAGTTCCCTTAACGGCAGAATGTAATCCTGCGGTGGCGTGAAGTGGGTCCGTACGTTCAGGCCCGCTTCCGCGACCTGTCTTACGCCTTCCTTATAATCTTCGGCAACATGGTGCTTTCTATTTAAAAACTCCACGGCCTCGCTATCCGAGACCACATACCCTGTGAAGCCGTACTCCTGACGGAGCAGCTCGGTAAGGAAATAATAGCTCCCGCTCACCGGTATCCCATCATAATCATTGTAGCTGCTCATCACACCTTTGGGATGGGCTTCGCCAATCACTCTTTTGTAGGGATACAAATGCATCTGGTGCAGTTCCCTGGGAGCCACGTGCGGGTCGGTCCGTACCCTACCGTCCCTACCTCCCTTTGGTACGCTGTAAACCGCATAGTGCTTTAATGTGGAGGCCAAACCTTGTGATTGGATTCCCTTTACCATCTGGATGCCTAGCTCGGAAACCAAGAAAGGGTCCTCGCCATAGCACTCCACTACCCTTCCCCAGCGCGGATCTCTGGCCAGATCAAGTATTGGTGCATAAATGTTGGTATACCCCAGCGCCTTTCCTTCCCTTCCCTCTATTTCGCCTGCCTGCCTTACCAGCTTCTTGTTCCAGGTACTGCCAATGGCTATGGGAGCTGGAAGTGGGGTCGCTTTTTCATGGTTGAGCCCGTGAATGCCTTCGTTCGTAAAATCTACAGGAATACCCAGTCTTGTTTCCTCTACAAACCACTTCTGAATGGTGTTGATGGCCTCCGCATGTTTGCTGTACGGATAGGAATACTGCGTAGGTTTGAGACCATTGAGCTGCTCGTCTATATTGGCAATACCGTCTTTCCAAACCTCGTTTTTCCAACCGGGAGTGGGCAGTTCGTCCTTTAAGACCCGCTTGTAGCCATAAAGTGTGGCACACTGGGCCGTTTTCTCGTCCACGGTCATCTGGCCCAACAAGTCCTCGACCCTGGCATCGATCTCAGCTTCCGGGTCCTCGAAAACATCTTTCTGACCATTCTTGTTAAAATCGATCCAACCCTTTTGGTAAATCGATCTCTTTTGGGCAAAGGATGAGCAGCTTAACATCAAGCATATTCCAAAAACAAATAATCTCTTTTTCATCATCATATTCTTCATATTCTCTTACTATATATTTTTCAAATGAATGGCATTTCCTCCTCCAGGGGCAAGCCTGACCTTTATGGTTGAGGCATTATCGACTTCCTCTTCGGTAATGACATAAGTCTCCTTTTGATCGAGGAAATGGGTATTCGCATCGTCACTGTAAATGGTGACCTGATAGCTTTCACCCTGAGGCAGAAAGCCCAGGTCGATCTCTATTTCCCGACCTTCCCTGTTGGTCAATGAGCCAATGAACCAATCATCTCCCGCACCTCTTAAAACGGTTATGTAGGAATCAATATCTCCCTGAAGTACTTTAAAACTATCGAATTGGGCGGGCATTTTTCGAATGCAATCAAACAAATCATCCTTCTTTAGATACTCCTCGGGTGCATCGGGCAGAACCATCCAGCCTGTATGGGCCACGATTAATTTGGCAACTTCGGCAGTAACCGTACCCGGTATTTCTTCAAAAACCCGGACGCGAGAATGGGCGTTATTAAGATCGAACCAGCCATTGGTGTAGTCCAGAGGTCCGGCGATCATATTGATAAAGGCCGATGAAACGGCTGTTTCCGGAAAGTATGATCGCGTGGCATCTGCTTGTGCATGGCAAAACTCCCGGGTTATTAGATTGGGGCAAGTACGCTCATCTCCACTTGGAGGAACAGGATTGTCATGAAAGTCGACCATGAGCTTGTACTTTGCGCACATCTCAACTACTTCTCTGGTATGTCTCACTTTTTCCTCCCAGGTCCCCTTCATGAAACCGTATTTCACCCCAACCGCTCCCCAGTCAGCGAACTGTTTCAACACTCGCTCCAGACCAAACTTCTTAGCCCCTACATCGTTGAGATATAGGATTATACCAACTCCATGATCCTTTGCATATGGCATACATTCATCTATATCGAAGCCCTTTCGAGACGCAGCAGTCGGATCGGAATCCGTACTGAACTGGGGTCCATACCAGTCAGCATCGATCAACAGGTACTGGATATTGTTCTCAGAGGCAAAATCAATAAAACGTTTGTGCGTTTTGGTATCAAGTAGATATTCATGACCATCTTCTGCCTTATACCCCCAAACCCTCCAGTCCCACAAGGTCTTTCCCGGCTTGATCCAAGAAGTATCCTTTATCTTGCAGGGTTCATTAAGATTCTGCAAGAGATTGGAGGAGACCAGATCGCCCGGCCGGTCACCGACCATAAATGTTCTCCAGGAGGTGGTAATTTTTCCTCGATCGTTGGTCTTGCCTACATTGAACGAAAGATCCCTTTCCTGGGACCTTAAGGTAAGTGGGGCGTAACGTTCTATGGCTGCTTCATGAATCCCCAGGTATAGATCTTTACTGGTCTTTACTACCATGGGAATCTTTATTTCGGCAATGGAAGTATCACGACTTACCAATGGGCCAAGATTGGCATTTTCCCGATTATAGGCCCAAAAGGTAAAGTCATCGGTAAAACGCAACACCGTGTTCTCTCCCGAGATGTCCAGTTCGTTCTCACGTTGATTGTGAAGCACATACCGATAGGCAAAACCGTCGTTGTAGCATCTAAGGACGATATCATAATCAGGCTGATCTGACTTTGAGCTTTGGAAATGCAGGACATATTCGTTGTACTTATTGAGAACAGATTTGTCTTTTCCGATGACGGGGTGCCAGGTTTCTTCGAAAGATGATTTCTCGACACTTACAAGTTTTTCATTTCCTTGTATTGATTTTGCATGCCCCATAATGAGCCCAAGGGAATCCATTGTCAAAACAGTTTCCCCCTCGAATTGATAACTGAATGAAATACCACTGGGAGACTCTTCAAAATCAAGCTGATAACGGCCATCCGGACTTGTAAATGTTTGGTTCAATTCGGAACTACAGGAAATCAGGAAGCCGATTCCTACCCATAACAGAACGGCCCCCACTAGCACATGATTTGGGAATAAATATTTATTTTTCACTTGCATCGTTGATGTACTTTAATATTTGATTTGACATTAATTCGTAGGTATCACCATTCCAATGAAATCGATCCAGCCGGGCAAGATTTAATCGGTTACAACAATTGAATAGAAATCATTGAACTCTACATTATTTTGCTCCATTTATTTCTGTTATTACTTAAATGGCCTCGATTAAGTAGGATATTCCATTCCTTGCCTCAAATACAATGCACTCACCATTACTCCTGTCAATTTCAAAATCAACCTCCTCTCCAGACTGATCTGAAATGATTTTCACAGATTGACCCGGCCAGGGATTCATTACCCGGCAGGCATTATCTCTTCTTGAATGTATCTTTAAGTAGCTTGTCACTCCCTCTATCATTTCAGAGGAGACTTCAAACCCACCTCTTGCAAGCATTTGTTTAAAAGCAATAGTTGTATTTTTTGGAACACATGGGAATAAGTGTATCCGACCACTTCTTGAGTTTATGAGCCTCTCAGGTTCAAAAAAGAAAGCATCCCATCTGGTATCCAGATTATCCAAGGGAACCGTGATGTCTTTGTCCGTCGTTGGTGGCCATCCTTTTAGTCCAAATTTGGACATATGGTAGGTGAAGACTCCAGCCCACCAAATGTGTAAAGAGTCCGGATCTTCACCCAGCAGATGAAAAACCTGCCGATTGACTCTGTGTCCCCAAACATCCCGGGCAGTATTCAATGCTATTTCTTTGTCTTTTGGATCTGAATCCAGATTGATGAAATCTGCAACGGCAGTTGGGAAAGCAACCGTGGCATTGTTGTAATCAACACCGATTGAGCTTATTCCATCAGAATCAGCAAACACGGAACCGCTTGGTCCTTCTACGAGATGATAGTCTACCATTTGTTCAGCTACTTTTCTCCACTGCTTTGCCAATTCTAAATCTTGCTCCAGGTATTCTGCCGCTTCCGCTGCTCTTAGCAATATCCATTTGAACATTGCGACACCAGCTACATTGTCTTTGTTGTATTTGTATTGATAGGTAAATCCAAAATGTTCGCCGCTCTGAGATGGAATCACATGATACTTTTCATCGTCTCCTTTCGTGACATATTGGGAAACGAAAATTGCATGTTCTCTCAGCGGCGGATACAGATATTCTGTCAATATTTTTTCATCTCCCCCATAATCCCAGGCATCCCAGGCACACTTCAATACCTGACCAGGCACTTCCGTACAAAAGTCCAAAACCGTATTCGTCCGCATTACTTCATCAGGTTTTATTGGTCCTTGAAAACCATGCGGTGGACCAAATGCTCCATCTAGTTCGAAAACTTCTTTGGCCAGTCTTTTTGACCCCTCCAACCAAAATCTTGGTAATTTGATTTGATAATCCAGCATATCGAGCCGATTCATCACCGCATAGTGCGTAAAATATGTTTCGTTATAACACGAAAGTGTGTGCCAGGATTTGGTAAAATCCTCATCGAGTGCCCCATACCAGGCGTCTGCCTCATACTTCTCCGGATCAGGAGCGCTTTCGCGAGAGTGCATCCCAACCCAACTGTAGTAAAGATTTGGTATCCGCTTGTCAGCCCTGTCCCGTGTACCGTCAAAGATTCTCCCCTGCTCTCTTTCATTATAAAAACCCTCGTACCATTCACTATTTTCCGTGATAAGACCTTTCATTTTTTTGCTCAATGCTTCTTCCAGGTTTTGTTTTGCTATTGCAAGCAAATCATCTCCATCATTTGAAGTCACGACTGTAAGCATAAGTTCAAACTCTGTATCTTTTTTATACGGCATGTTCACTTCAGCGGCATATCCTGGAGTTTGACCATAAATTTCGCCCATCATCCCTAGTTCAGAAGTGATACCTTCCTTAAGGGCTATCGTGTAAGGACTACCGTCAATCACTCCCATCATGACATATTCAAAACCCTCCGGAAACGTCTTTTCGGATGGCATCATTTGTTTTATCCAAAAAAAGCGACCATCTTGGCCAGTTTGAGGTGGAGCAATGGCTTCACTAAATTCAGGATGTGCGGCATAATCCCAACCTTCGAACTGTTCATACGCAAGTTGATTTTCACCATCGACCTTTTTTAACACTGCTTTACAGTTGGGCCTGGTGATATCCTGATGGCGAAATAATCTTAACGAAGCAGCTTTAGTAAGGCCTTCAGCTTTCACATTAACCGCCACTATGTTGTCGGGCATCATGGTCAAATAAGTAAAAACTGCTTTTGCAGAACCTTCTCCTTCTACCTCAACTCGAACTGTCCCATCATCGCATTTCAAGGTCCCCATCAAATCAGCATTTTGGGGTGTCTTCAAATCATCAAGGCTTAGTATTACCTGTCCAACCGGTTTTTGAATGGGAAAGTCATAGGCTTTCCATCCGTAGCTCATGTGAAGTTTTCCATCCGGTGTTTTAATCCAGCCTCCATCCCGCGGACTTACTCCATTGTCCAGCCCTCTAGTTTTTTCCTGATTATAGGAATTGTTCGGATCAAAAAGAGCTTCCTCTATTTGCTTCAACGTAAGTATAGGAGTGTTCGCAAAACGACGATCCCAGACATCCGTCTTCATAAGCGAAAGCACCTGCTTGTCACTTTCACCCCATAAGGCCACTTTTAATTGCTTATTGTTCATCTGAAAGCCCTTGTCATGTCGGGCTTTGAATTCCTCAGGAGTCCAAATCACATTGCCTCCACTATTAGTTACAGTCTTCGAGATTGGTAAAGTGACTGTTGTCCGTTTTGCTGCTTCCCAATAGGTAGGCTCCTGATGCCATAGATGCTTTTGCGAATGACTTTGTGAGCAAAAAGTGACCAGCGGTAAAAGGCTTATGGCTAATTTTCGTTTCATCAAATTTTTCATAATAATGGCTTTATTTTGATCAATTAAAATGCTACCGATTTTGTCTCCCCCGCCTTGAGAATCACCGTTTTACTTTGGTTCCCAACGACTAATCCAACTTCTCCACCAATCGGTGAATAGATGTTCACATTGGTAACCGTTCCATCTTCCCATTCCATATCAACTTCGAAATTTCCTCTTGCTTTCAGTCCTTTCACTTTTCCATTTTTCCAGGCATCCGGTAAGGCGGGCAGCAAATAGATTTTCCCCGGCACATGGGATTGAATGAGCATCTCCGCTACACCTGCAGTACCTCCAAAATTTCCATCGATCTGAAAAATACCAGGTGGATGTAGGTCGAAGAGGTTTGGACTCAATTGTTGGCCAATAAGCCCTTCCAAATGCTCGTGTGCCTGTTCTCCATTACCAAGGCGCGCGTAGAAATTGACAATCCAGGCCCGGCTCCAACCCGTTTGCCCTCCTCCCTCTGCCAGTCTTCGTTCAATGGTTTTTTCGGCTGCTTCAAACAGCTCAGGGGTTTCAGGAGAAATCTCTGCCGAGGGATAAAGACCGAACAAATGTGAAATATGCCTGTGTCCCTTATCTACTTCTTCATAGTCTTCATACCATTCCTGTATGGTTCCGTTCGAACCGACCTTGGTGCTTGGCAAACGCTTCATTGCAGCACTAATCTGGTCAGATAACTCATTCGTCCCAAGCTCTTTTTCAGCTTCCAGGCAAGCTTCAAAAACACTTCTGATTATTTGCATATCCATTGTGGAAGCCACGGTATTCAATTGGGGTTTCCCGGTCGCTGGGTTGATATAGGAGTTTTCCGGAGAATAGGATGGGGCGGTAACCAGCTCGCCTTTTTCATTTTCCTGCAAAAAATCCAGAATAAACTTTGAAGCTCCGGCTATGACGGGATAAACAGATTCCCTCAGGTATTTTTCATCCTTCGTGAATTCATAATGCCGCCAAAGCGTAAGTGACATCCAGGCACCTCCAAGTGGAAAACAATACCCGTTTGCGACCTGCGACTGTTTATAGGATCCTTTCGGCGTGACCCGCCCAAATGAATTGGTCGCATGATGCGCCATCCAGCCATCGGAGCCTATATACTTTTGGGCAGGAACCTTGCCTCTTTCAGCCAGGCCTTGCATAAATTTTGAAAGTGGAAGTGCGGCTTCCGGTAGGTTACAAACCTCCACAGGCCAGTAGTTCATTTGTAGATTGATATTCAAATGAAAGTCTGACTCCCAGGGTGCCCACATTTTGTGGCTCCAAATTCCTTGCAAACTGGCTGGCAAAACTGACCGGCGCATTCCACTGGACATCATCAAATATCTACCGTATTGGAAGAAAAGTTGCTCCAGGCCAACGTCCTCTGCGCCTTCGGCCAATCGTTCCAACCTTTTACCGGTTGAAAGGCTATCCGGTGAATCGGCTTGTATCTCAAGTTTCACACGATTGAAGATTTCGGAGTGTTCTGCAATATGCTTTGCCTTGATTTCATCGTATGGAATCTGTAATGCAGCCTGAAGTGTAGCCATTGAATTTTTCTTGGAATCTATGCTCCTATCAAAATTCATCTTGTCGATAGCGTAGTCAGTGGCAGCACTAGCAATTAGCGTGAACGACGTACTATTCTCGATATTCAGCTTACTCCCTGAAGTTAAGGTCTCTCCATTATTTTGAAGTATCCCTGTGTGACCTGAAAACTTCATATGATATCCTCCCTCACCAGACCCCCCTCTGTTGTCTTCATAACCGTTTGGATCATCAAAGATTTGTCCGGTTACTTCTATGATTTGATCATCTACAATTTCAACGGTTACATCTTTTTCTCTCTGAAAATCAATCTGCGAGGAAAGCTGTTCACCATCCAAACTCTCAAATCGGTAAACCAACACATCATAATCTGTCGATATGAATGACTCACGACGAAAACGCTTACCTCCAATCGTATACTCCACGGTAAAAATCCCGGTCTCCAGATCAAGCCTACGGGTATAGGCCTCAGGTGGACCATCATGACCAAATGTGAGGAACAACCTGCCCAGTGGTTCATACGATTGATAGGCGGTCGGGGAAACGGCCAGATTTTCCATGGCGTAATCAAATGCCTCATCATAGTTGCCCTGAAGGTTTAGCTGCTGAAACTTCTTATAATGCCCGCCGACGTTCTCCGGGTACGGGTCTTCCGGTGTCCCGGCCCAAAGGCTCTCCTCGTTCAGGTACAGTTTTTCTTCATTTATTCCTCCAAAGACCATAGCGCCCAGGTGACCGTTACCGAGAGGCAACGCTTCCAACCATTCTGTGGCAGGTTCATTGTACCAAAGCGTATTGGAAAAATTTGTAGGGTCATTGTGCTTTTCTGAGCATGATGCCAGTACTAAGAAAAGTATGGCAATGAAGGTTATTATATATTTTAATTTCATGTTTGGCGTTACTTTTATTTTTTACTGTTTTTCGGAGTTGAACATGACATCCTCCAGCTTCACTACGATGGGATTGGGCCACTTCCTGTCGTTATAGATTCTGTGGGACCGCATGACGGATATTTCAAGTCCCGCTTCGGTGTTCTGGAGAGTTGGGGCCGGGTCTACATCGGGGTTGTATTCAAGCACTTCACTGTTCTGTCCAAGCACGGATATTTTGGCATTCTTTCCTGCCCTCAATGACCTGATGGTCCGCACCTTTCGCTCTCCCAACGGCCATGAATCCTCTACCAAAAAAGCATAGACGGTATGCTCCCCTTTCCTTTTCAGGAACCAAATGTTGTCCTCCCTTACAATGTCCAGTGGTTCACTATCCAAAAATGCTTCCCTGTTAATGAACATCCAAAGCGACAGTTCGTTCAATCCCCCCGCCTGTTCCCCTGGAAACCGGCCTTGCTCGTCCGGCCCGAAGTTGAGCAGGAAATTCCCACCCTTAGCCCTGATGTCGATCAGCTTTCTGATACAATCGTTTGCCGTTTTGTAATTTTCATTGGATGGCCTGTACTGCCATTGGTCCCCAAAGGTGTAGTTGGCTTCCCAAGGTGCCGGCAAGGGTTGGTCCGGGGTAAACTGCTCGGGGGTCTCCATAGCCCCTCTTGTCACCACTACATCTGGGTCGATATCCCAACAGACCTTCGCCAGTTCGGTCTTGGCGTACTGTTCCCTACCGTCCAGAAAAATGATGTCGATCTTTCCATAGTTGGTCATAAGCTCTTCCATCTGCTCCATTACGTACTTGTTCAGTGACTTGTTACCTGAAGCAAGGGCCTCCGGTCGATCTCTTGAAATCAGTGTGCCCTGTTCGTACAAGAAATAGAAATCATCGGGGGAATAATATAACCCGATGGCCAACCCCTCTGCTCGAAAGGCATCTACCACCTCTTTTGTGATATCTTTTGCGTAAGGCGTGTTCATGATATCAAAATCCGTGGTCTTGGTATCGAACATGCAAAAGCCGTTATGGTGTTTGGTGGTAAAAACCACATATTTCATCCCTGCCAACTTAGCGGCTCTTGCCCATTCACTTGCATCGAACTCATCAGGGTCGAAGGTCTTGGGAAGTTCGTTTACATACCGATCCAGATAGTCATCGGATGCCCCCACCATGCTATGGCTGATGACCATGCCCAATTGCACGTCCATGCTCCAATGAATGAACATCCCGAATCCCAGTTCAGTAAACCAGGCTTCTCGCTCGGGTTTATTAAGGTTTAGAATTTTATCCTGACCTATTGCCTGGCTGCCAATTAATACCAGCAGCACTGTTATGAGTTGTTGTATCTTTTTCATCGTATTTCTCTTTTCATGTTTTTAAAATCCAGAAAAAGTGATTTTCCATTGTGGGCAATCTCGATGGTTTCCGGTCTGTGTCCGGACCGGACATAGGGGGAATCGTACCTCTTATAATTGGAATCGATGACCTGGTCATCAACTATGAAGTCGCCATCAAACTTCAGGTGGTAGTTCCTACCGAGGGATTGGTATGTGAGTGAAAGGGACGTACTGTCCCATTCTATTCTGTTGTTCTTTATCCGCTGGATAAAAAGGTCAAAAGAACCGTCTTCAGATTTAGAGCCCGCCTCGGTGATCCAAAATACTTTTTTCCCGGGCTGGATTATATCCTTTTCGTCCCGGACAATGAAATCATTGGCCCCAATGAACGCACTGTAGGTTTCATCCTTTTGGCCAAAGGCATAACTGCCCATGACATACGTGGTATCAAATAACGTCTCGGGGAAATAGGCATGGGTAAAATCAATCAAATCCAACTCCATTATTGCCTTCTTTTCAGGTGTATTGTAGATAGAGAGGTTCACATTTTGATCCTGCATAGAATGGGGCATGTGGCCATAACCTACCCAATATCCAGGTGAAGCATCCTTGCTTCCTCCACTCCTGGCAGGATGCATATGGAAAATGCTGAAGTGGTTCCCGATGCTCATTCCCGCCACATGTTGTTGCGAACCATATGTGCCGGGATGATACCTCTGAACTGTGTATAATGAATAATCCTTGGTCCTGTAGGTGTAGGTATTTCCTTGTTGTATCGCTGCACCATTGGACTGCATTTTCAACGCCCTGGAGAGCAAGGGCTCCAGATGCAAGGCTTTGATCAGTGTAAAATCCAGGTATTTGGTATCGGCCAAAAACTTGTTAGAGAACATGTTGCATTTTCGGATATGGGCCATCGTGTTCCTGATGATCTCAGGGTTGGTGAAGCACTCCATGCCCCACTGCATCATCATGCTTCTATCATCTAGGCCATAGTATCCCTCTTTCTTTAGATCGGGGATGTCCAGCCCGTTGCACTGCTTGATCACCACATTGGAACTGTCCATCGCTATTTCCGTGAATACCGGTGGTAGCCGGTACCTGTTCGACCGCATGATCGCATAGATCATGTCCGCGTCTATCTCCTTGCCATTCCCCCAATAATAGTTGGTAAGTTCCCTAAAGCTCTTCACCCAAGGTGCTCCTGTACGTCCCCGCTCGTAGGCCCTCCCGGTCACCGACACGAACATGGTATTGCTGCTGGTCTGGGAGACCACGTCGTACATCAACAGGTCCAGGATAATCCGGGACTTTTCGACCACTTCATCATCCTCCGAAAGGTCGATGATGTTAATTAGCGCGCCCATGTCCTCGGGATAGTAGGCCGCCGAATAAAATTCTGTGAACCCATAGTTCCACCGCATCTCCAACCAGTCCAAGATCCGCTTCCTGGCCTTTTCCTGATGTTGACTGCCGGTCAGCCCGCTTCTGGGAAACAGCGCCTCCGGGTATTTTTGCCCTACCAGGTACTCCGCGGAGGCAAATAATATCTGGTGGTTCTCGCTCCAATAGCACATGCCGTTTTCCCCGGGCTCGTCCCACCAATACCGAAAATCGAACAGCACATCTTTTATTTTTTTTACGTAAGAATCAGGGATCCTGTCACCATACTCGTAGAGTATTCTTATCAGGTTGACCAAACGAAAGTCCGACAGGTCGTATTCCAGATGGATATATTCCAATGTGCCATCCAATCTGCTCCAATTGATGTCCTGCTTTCCATTCACCAGGTCATAATAAACTTCATCCTCCTCGCACTTTAAGCCTCCCTCAGTGACTCGCTCCACATCCTTTCTTTTCTTTGTCATTTCATAATTGGATATCCTGACAAAGTCGATTGCAGAAATTAAAACAATGAAGAACAGAGCGAATACTAGAAAACGCAGGAAATAACGCCATTTTTTAGACCTAGTTTTCATTTAAGTCCGGTAAGGTCAGATTTAACGGTGATCTTGCCCTTCCCTTCCTTGATCAGGGCCTTGAAGCCATCGGATATTTCAATATTATTGGCGGTGTTCAGTTCAATCTCCTTGCCGGGAACCGTATTTTCAATCAAAACCATCTCACCTTCCCTGTTGAGGATGTTGCCATAAAAGTTCACCCTGGTCTTCCCGTAATCCGGCACATAGCCCTTCTTGCCATGGAACAGGATGCCCGTGTTCCTGAGACTGCTATTGGTTACCGTGAATACATCGACAGGGGTGTTGACCTTGATGAAGGGCTTGTCCCCATCGTGCAGTACCCTTACATTGTCGAACAGCAGTTGCTTTTGTTCTGGTATTTCTGCACCGGGATAATAAGACCTGCTCCAGCTGCTGTTGTCAAAATGAATAGAGAATGTTTGACGCGGTTTTTCCAGAAAGATGTCCCTGAACACCACGTTTCGTACCCCTGCGGTATACTGCACATCATCTTGCATCATCACCCATTTGATTCCGTCCAGAACCACTGTACCTTCTTTATGTGTAGGTCTGGTCTTGGTTTTCCAGGTACCTTTAATCGGCTTCCCATCGTCTCCCAGTCCATCTACACGGTAAATTCGTCCTCCGCTAACGACTGCATCCGCATTTTGAAGCTCCAGTCCCTCTTCCCAATCTATCCAACCGCCCGCCAGGATCCTGCAGAAGTAACCCACCAAGGGCTGGCCTTCCAAGCTCAGGTCATGGCAATTTTCGATCACCCCGTTCTCGATCCATCCGACCTCGGGATTGGACGTGGCATAGTCGTGGGCATTGAGCGCGAGCGCATCGTCCAAGGTCTTGAACGTGGCATTCGAAATCCTGAACCGGTTGCCACGGCCAAGATGGATGCCGTCCTTCTCGCCGACGAGGATGGTATCGTCGATCAGCAAATCCTCGAAGGTGCAGACGTGTATACTGAACTGAACCCCCTCTATGTCATAGCACCTGAATCCTTCGATGCGCAGGTCCCGCACATAGAAAAAGGCCAATTGACCCCTCAATCCGAATATCCTGTCATAGCGCTTCACAACGCCGTTCACCTCAATGTGCAGGCCTTTTACGGCAATATGCTCGTCCCACGTCCGGGTCAGCGCCCCCTTGTTCAAGAGCACGTGGGAGAACGCTCCTTCCTCGTCCACTTTCCGGAGTATGACCCCTTTACCGAACTCTATTGAGGTATTGCTGCCAATGTAGGACGTACCCGCCACTTTGTAGGTGCCCGGTTTGCTCACAATGATATTGCCCCCTTGGTCCAGGGCCGCTTGAAGCGATCTTACATTCTCTATTCCTGTTGCATCCGGCGAAAAACCAAATTCTGCCGCATCAGTGAAGCCTCTTTCTTTTGCTTGCAATGGCACCATCATTAGGAATAATAATCCTAGTACTATGAATTTATGTGTTGTTTTGATTCGCATCTTTCTTTTAAGTTTCATATTTGCAATCCTGGTTTTCACTTCACTATATGCAAAAAGATATACCCTCGATTTTCTCGAATTCTCAGGAGCTTACGATAGAAAAAAGGTACGTTAACTGAAAATCTAAGTATCAGCTATATAGCGTAGCGCTTGAATAAAGTCTATTGACTAATTGACTCTTAAAGAGCTTTGTTTATGATTATCCCTTTATTTTTAATTGATGATTATCAAAATAATGCCACCCCAACACCGTGCGGTGGCACTATTCCAAACTAACTCAACTAAACTAACAAACTCAATATTCCGGATTCTGTGTCAATTCTGCTCCAGTATTCAGGTCGATTTCACGTTGTGGAATTGGCCATAGGTTATTATGAGGTGCTATGGTAGGACCAGCCCATATGTTCAAGTCACGTGTTCGCTCATATTGTAGCTCCAGACGCTGTAGGGTCAGTGTTCTAAACTCTTCCATGGCTAGTTCTCGGGCTCTCTCATCAAGTATAAAATTGATGTCGACATCCCCGGATGCCACAGGCGCAGCATTGCTTCTATCTCGAATCACGTTAATATCCGCAGCTGCACTCGGCTGATCTCCATTTCCAAGGTGAGCCTCAGCTCTTAACAAATACGTCTCGGCCAACCTCATTAAATACTGATCTCTCCATATCCTACCCGTATTGACTACCCCCCCTGGATGGTTGTTTGGAGTAGTATTCTTCATGAAATAAGGAAACCAGTACCGTGGCGCTTGAGACTCTACTGTTTCCAGTTCAGCCACTTGACCAAAAAATTCAGAATCAGGATTATTATACACAAAATCACCACGTTCGTATCGATGAATATTGTTCGAAGAGTTTCGCATATCAGTATCGTAAACCCCGTCTTGGTCGATATCCCAGATATCGTATGCAAGATAATCGGTGAGTGTACACCATCCTACGGGTCTTCCATATTGATCACCTACCTCAAAACCATTGGCCCCATTTGGATCTTTGAGTGAATGGTATCTTGATCCCCAAGCTCTCTCAAGTGTAAAACCTCTAGCCCCAGTTTCGGCTCCACCACCGGGTGTTTGGAATTCAGCTTGAAGAGCCCATATCGTTTCCGTGTTTCCGCTGGTTCTATTTTGATTACCGATACGGAAAAGATCCCAGTAAACATCTCCCGTTTCACTTGCCCTGGTACCAAATCTGGATTTCATCAATTCGTAATTCGGATTGTCTATTACCGCTGTGGCGGCATCAATCGCTTTTTGCCATTGCTCTGTAGCCACATACACTTCAGCCAACAAGTGATACGCAGCTGCTTGGGCTATCCTGCCCGGTAATACTTCGGTCACCTCTGGCAAATCTTGAATCGCAGCCAACAAATCTTCCTCCATAAATGCATAGACTTCTGTCTTGGAAGCACGTGTAAGATCATTTGTGGCTACGCCGATCTCGTTACTTATAATTGGTACACCTCCATAGAGTTGTACTAAAAACCGATAGGCATAAGCTCTAAAAAACTTAGCTTCAGCCACGTACTCATCTTTTTGCGTGTCCGTTTCCCATTGGATATCAGGATTTTCAGATCGATCAATGATAACATTGGCATTTTTAATAATCTGATACATCTGCCTCCAAATACTAGTTGCGAGGCCGTCACTCGATGATAGAGCTTCGTAGTTCATTCGAGGCCCACTCACAAAATTTTCTCCGAATCCGGCAAAATCTGAGCCTAAACCCAGAAGAACATGGGGGTTAGTCCCATCACTCTCCGTATATATATCTCTTACATTTTTATGAAGGTTTACTACTGCAAACTCAAAGCCCACTGGCTCTAAATAAGCATTATCCGCGGTGAAAAAATCCCTCGGTGTTTCTTCCAGAAACTCTTCACTGCAACCTGCCAGCATTATGGCAAATAAAGCAGCCACTAATTTTATATAATATCTGTTCATTTTATTCTTCTTTTAATTAAACGTAATAATTACAATCCAATCTCAAGACCCAGGATATAGGACCTTATAATAGGGCTGCCCCCCAACGTACTGCCCAACTCTGGGTCATAACCGGTCCAATTAGTCCATGTAATGAGATTTTTCCCGCTTGCATAGATTCGGAGCTTAGTAATATTCAATTTATTCAAAAATGAACTGTTTGACAGGTCATACGATAACGTTACATCCTGAAGTCGAACAAAACTTCTGTCCTGCAAAAAAAGATGATCTCTTCTAGGATTATAATCTATTCTTGGAAACTCATTGGTTGGGTTATCGGGAGTCCAATATGGAATATCTACCATATTGATCCTTCCCGGAAAAAATGCATTTGGATTCAGTGCCCGATTGTCTGCCAGATACCAATTATTGCCACCTTGAACAGAGTTGAGAAAAGCAGTAAGGGATAATTTTTTGTACCGCAAAGTATTGGTAATGCCAAAACGATAATTTGGAAGTTCATTTCCAACGATCACTCGATCGTCCGGGTTTATTTCACCATCTTCATTGGTATCAATTACCCTAAAGTCACCTTCTCGATAACGATTAGGAATATCGGTATCCCCTATTTGATATACACCACCCTCTAATGGGTAATCAAAAATAGCATCAATGGACTCCCCAATGAACCATCCTTGACTTATGTCATCATCTTCTATCCCATCGCCATCGGCATCCTCTCCATACAGGGACACGATCTCGTTTCTGTTAAGCGAAAATGTAAATCCCGTCTCCCAGGTAAAATCACCCTTTTCTATATTTACAGAATTAAGATAAATCTCCAACCCCTTATTGTTGATTTCACCTAGATTGGTAATTACCCTATTGAACCCTGTATAAGAGGCTAATGATCTTTCCACAATCAGGTTATCCGTTTTCGAAACATAAAAGTCAAAATCTCCCGTAAGTCTTCCCTTGAAAAGGTCGAAATTGACTCCTAGGTTTGTTGACCTTGTAGTTTCCCATTCCAAATTAGGATTGGCTATGGTCGATATCTGCTGACCATTGTACGTTTCGCTCCCGTCACCAAATACATATTGTGTGTTTTCAATTCGAGATAGGCTACCGTAACGCCCTAATGCCTGGTTACCATTTTCACCATACGATAGTCTCAGTTTAAGAAATGATAGCCAATCCAGACCACTCATAAAGGACTCCTCTGACATTACCCAGCCCAATGAAGCTGAAAAAAAGTTGGCGAACTTTTTGTTTTCCGCAAAACCGGAAAAACCATCCCTTCTAAAGGTTCCTGTAAACAAATACCTATTATCATATGCATAGTTAATTCTGGTCATAAATCCTTCGTTCGTCTGATCGTAAGCTTCTGAAGCAACTGTCTGAATCGCCCCTAGTTCTACTGCATTATAACCCAAGGACTTGACATCAAATCCAATTGAACTAATATCGCTTCGGTCGAACTTTTCAAAATCTCGTGTATAAACCATCGTAGCCCCTATTCTATGAACATCATTGATCGTAGTAGAATAATCTAACACGTTATTCATAAGCCAGTTACTTTTAAATCTGTTGGATTTGGTAGCAATTCCGTTAGCATCCATTCCACCTCTATCTCTTGATTGAAATCTGGCTTTTCTATCAAAAAATAAATTTTTGGAGTAGTCAAATCGGTAGGTAAGCCCTTTAACAGGAAGATCAAGGCTGAGGTTAAATACGGCAAACAAATTATCTCTTTTATCTAAGTCATCGTTCAACAAATTCAAAAAGGGGTTTGCTATTAATTGATCCGTTTGAGGAAAAATCTCATATTCCTCTGGATTATCCGGTTGAAAGATTCTACCATATGGGCTGAGAAGCACACTATTATTGAAAGACACTGCTTGGCCAGAAAAATCACTGTTCGTGTATGCAGAATTAATTCCTATGGTCAACCAATCAGTTATGTCATTGGAAAGATTAACTCTGACGGTTGTTCTATTGAAGTCATCTCCTATTATTATTCCTTTTTGACCCGTATAGGTTCCTGACATGTAATATTTTGTCTTTCCTGTGTTTCCTGATATTCCCAACTCATAATTCTGGATTACACCAGCTCTTAATTGCCTATCGGCCCAATCTATCTCCGTTCCATTTCTGTAATTATCAATTTCTGTATCTTGAAGAAAATCAGCTACATTTGATTGATCGACGTCCAGTCCAACGGCTTGTCCAAAATCAATGATTTTTTGAATATACTGTTCGCCGTTCATCACGTCGAGCAGTTTTCCGGCCTCTTGTATTCCAGTATATGTATTAAAAGTGATGCTGGGTTTACCTGTTTCCCCTTTTCCAGTTTTGGTAGTAATGAGCACTACCCCATTAGACGCACGAGATCCATAAACAGCAGCTGCACTGGCGTCTTTCAGAAAATCGATACTTTCAATATCTGCTGCACTGAAATCATTCAATGAACCCGGATAAATAATTCCATCAACTACAACGAGGGGATCGTTGCTTGCGGATAACGAATTTTGTCCACGAATGGATAGACTGGGTGTCTGACCTGCAGCACTTACCGCACCAATGTTTATACCAGGGACCCTACCTTGAATCGCTTGCATAACACTGGTATTGGGAGCGAGATTGGCGTCTTCCATATCCACAGAGGCAATGGCACCTGTTACATCCTTTCTAGTGGCCGTACCATAACCAACCACCACAACTTCATCAAGTTGGGATGAACTTTCCTTAAGACTTACGGTAACACTGCTGTTTCCTTGAACTGGAATTTCTTGGGTTTCAAAACCGATGTAGGAAACAACCAAAATTGCGTTTTGGTCTTGAACAGTTATTGTGAAATTGCCATCAAAGTCTGTTTGCACACCATTGGTCGTTCCTTTTTCAACAATATTGGCGCCAGGTAGGGGGACCCCCGTTTCATCAAAAACGGTACCTGACACCTGAAACCCTTGTTGGATGCCGTCCCTCTCGGAAGAATCAGTGTTCTTTACAAGTAAAACAGTATGACCATTGGTGATTTTAAAATCAAGGCCATTTTGGGACAAGACCTTGTTTAGAAGGTCCGAAATTTTGATTTCACCTTTTTCTACTTTGATCTTGGGTGAATTTAAAAACAGTTTTCTCGGATATACAAAGTTATAATCCGTCTGTTTTTTTAGAATGTCAAATACTTGATCTGGTGTTAATTCCTGATTTTTTTCCAAATAAATGGTCTCTTGGGCAAATGTGTCATTTGTTGACAGGCAAAATGCCATGGTACTCATGAGAAAAATCAGAATCTTCATGCCGTTTAGTAAGATTCGCTTTATATGTGCACCAGCGAACCTTTTCAGATTTAATTTCATAAATTTGTTTGGTATTAGTTATTTAATTAATTAATGCGCGTACAGAGGAGCGGGAATGACACTGCCAAATGTTCTGATCGCTCCTTTTTTTATTCTAAGATGAGTCCATTTTTTTCAATTTTATATGATTTAATGATTCCAAGATTTTTAAAGTTTTCCATGATTGCGGATAAATCCTGATTTTTCCTCATAACACCGACAAACATTTCATTAGTGTCAATATCCCCACGGTACTCTACCTCAAAATCGTACCATTTTGATAAGACCCCAATGATTTCTTCCAAGGATTCATCCTTGAATGAAAAGATTCCATCTTTCCAGGCTATTTCATCGTACACATCCACAGTTGCGATGGTATAGGTTCCTTTTTTCTTGTCCATGTTAAACTGCTGATTGGGCAAGAGAGTATGGTCCTTACCCGAAGCATTCAATTTTACCTTTCCTTCAACCAAGGTGGTTTTTATGTTCTCCCCATCACTATAGGCCTTTACATTGAACTCAGTGCCCAAAACCTCAATGGTTTGATACCGATTTTCAACCATAAACGACAATCCATCATGATTTTCAGCAGAACTGACATCAAGATAGATCTCCCCGTAATTTAATTTGATGGATCGTGGTTTATTCTCCCCAAATTCCGCAGGATACACAATCTGCGTTTCCGAATTAAGCCACACAATCGTACCATCTGACAATTCAACTTTAAACTGCCCGCCCCGCGGCACGGTAAGGGTGTGGAATGCAATTTCCTGGGCCCTGCTGTGTTGTGCAGAGTCATTTTTGTATTTCAATGCTTTACCATTGCTCGCGAACTTATCACTGTTATATTCTGTATCGTTTTCCAAGGCCACATTAGAGCGATCTTCCAGTGTCAATATAGCTTTATCACTTCCAGGGAGAATGTTATCAACTGGGTTTGCCCTTTCAATGCCCACAATTTTCTCCAAAGGAGAATTCCAGTTATTATATACAAAATACATGGACAGAGACAGTCCCACTACTACAACCGCAGCCGCAACTTTTAGGAACGGAAAGTTTCTTATCCGCTCTCTACGAACATTTCTAAGAAAAATCTTCTTGGCCCTGGCAACATCATGATCTCCCAATAAATCATTTGCAATTGCATTGGTTTTAATGAATTCATTGAACTCAAATTCATTGTCTGGATTGTTGATCCAAAGTTCCAAAGACCTTAACTCGTCTATGTTTGCCTCTTTGTTGAGGAACTTGGTGAGCCATTTGTAAGTTGAATTATTCAAAATTTTTGCTGTCTATTTTTATATATAACGAAATGAAAAGGGGGTTACCACCATAAATTGAAAAAAAAATTTTAGTTTTGTTATGAATATGGGAATAATATTTACCTCGGCCTTATGTCTATAAATGAAGAAAAAGTAGTCGAATTGCTTAAAAAAGGCAACATCAAAGCTTACGATTATCTCTTTAATACGTATTTCGTAGAGTTGTGCAATTATGCAACAAATCTTTGCAGGGATAGAATTAAATCTGAAGATATCGTGCAGAATGTGATTATTAGATTGTGGAAAAAACGAAAGAAGCTTGAATCCGATATCTCGCTAAAAAACTACCTATACCGATCTGTATATAATGAATTTGTGGATCAATACCGAAAGGATTCTGCAATAACTGTTTTAGAAAAGAAATATATTGAAGGGGTTGAAAAATTTTATGAATCCAAGGATGAGCCCGAGGTTGAAAGGTTATATCAAATTTTGAAGAAAGAAATTGAAAAATTGCCCCCCAGATGCAAAGAAACTTTTATACTGAATAAAATTGAAGGATTGACCTATACCGAAATTTCAGAATTCCAGAAGGTTTCCATCAATACCGTTGAAAAACAAATGGTAAAAGCCCTTAAAATATTGAGAAGCAATCTAAAACAAAAGGTAGAAATGTTTTTACTGTTGGTCACAAAAAAGTTTGACGTTGTTTTATAAGTACGGCGTGTGAATAAGAAATTAATGTTACTTCCCGTGTCCACCACTGTTTCAAGCTAATTTAATTTCCTTTATAAAAAAGTTTTTGGATACAGCATTTGTCTTACCCCCAATTAAAGGCTCAAACATTAGCTTGAATAATTTGACTTTGGGGAATCCAAGATTGTTATGTTCTTCAATGAAGAATCCCTGTCTATAATATCTGTACCAAGAACCGTTATTTCAGATAGGTCGGTATCATAATCTTGATTTGAATGTTCAATGATGCGTCTCGCCGAAATTATTCCCATTTTCTTTGCTGGGTGAGACACCGTGGAAAGTGAGGGATGTACAATCGAGGCTATCGGGTCATCGTTGAACCCAATTATCGCAAGATCACGGGGAACATCCACTCCCATTTTCTTGGCACACATGATAGCGCTTACCGCTGCAGTATCATTTGAGGAAAAGATACCATCTGGAGGATCGGACATTTTTAGAAGTTCTTTGGTAGCTTTGTCCCCTTCTTCAAAACTCAAGGTGTTAAAATGTATTATGATATTCTCATCAATAGGAAAATCGTATTCCCTTAGGGCATCCAAATACCCCTTTTTCCGTTCCTGATAAATATTTCTATGCTGTGCCCCTGCAAAATGTGCAATTCTTTGGCATCCCTGTTCAATTAAATGCTTGGTTGCCAAATAGCCTGCAGAATAATTGTCAATGACTACCTTATAGGAGTTAAAATTGTTCGGGACCCTGTCGACAAATACAATGGGAACACCATTGTCCAAAAATTTTTGAAAATGGCTCATATCCACAGTTTCCATAGATAATGAAACAATTAGCCCTGTGATCCTACTTTCGTAAAGGGCATTGGTATTGCTGACCTCATTTTCATAATTATCATTTGACTGGCAGATCAATACATTATATCCTGCTTTTCTTGCAGTTTCCTCTATACCGCTTATTAGCGAAGCCATAAAAGGCCTATTAATACGAGCAATGAGTATCCCAATGGTGTTACTTTTATTATTTCTAAGACCTACGGCCAGATTGTTGGGCCTGTACCCCATTTCTTCTGCAGCCTCTTTGATCAAATCAATCGTTTTCTTACTGATACTCTTGTGATTGTTCAAAGCTCTTGAAATAGTCGAAGGAGAATAATTCAATACTTTGGCAAGGTCGTAGATGGTAACCTCTTTTTTAATTTTCATCTGCCAAATCACATTTAGTTTATTCAAGTTCAGAAACTGATCAAACTTGAATTGTAAGGAACTAAGTTATCATTTAGTTATCATTTAGTTTCCATTTAGAATAATTTTTTTATCATTCGATTGTCTACAATACATAAAAATCATAAACATAAAAACTGGTGTTGTTGTATTAAATATCCAAGATTTAGAAATTTATAGTATTGTATGGGATTAATGCGACAGAACCATTTTAACCAAATAAAATACCTTCCACTATTTCAAATTACTCCCTTGCAGTGGACTGAACTGTCCTAAACCCTAAATGTTCCATTCCAGAGTCTGGACTAGTGGCCATCCGGGCCGAAATACGGTAACTGGCACAATAGGAGGCACTGCATAGAAATGAACCACCTTTTATCACCTTTTCTTCCGAATATGGATTGGTTGAATTGAACGCTTCTGCAGCTCCTTTGGGATTTCGAACAACATCATTTTTATCAGCCAGTTCTTTATAATAATTGGTATTGTACCAATCATTGGTCCATTCCCATACGTTGCCGGCCATGTCATAAAGTCCAAAACCGTTTTTCGGATAGCTCATCACAGGCGCCCTTCGTTCAAAACCATCTTCCATGGTATTGTCCACCGGAAACTCACCCTCCCACGAATTGGCATGTGAGATGAGCTCTTCAATGTCATCACCCCAAAAGAAGGGGGCATCTTCTTGTCCTGCCCGAGCAGCATATTCCCATTCGGCTTCTGTGGGGAGTCTTTTTCCAGACCACTTGCAATAGGCCAAGGCATCCTCCAAGGCAATATGTACCACAGGATGGTTTTCCTTGCCCGTTATGTCGCTATCCGGTCCGTTTGGATGCTTCCAATTGGCACCAATTTTCCATTCCCACCATTGGGAGTAATCGTAGAGGTTGGGAACACTGGTCTTCGTTTTTTTAAAGACCAGTGAACCGGGTTGCATAATGGAATCATGTGGCTTTGGGGTCCCTTGGGGCAGCTGTTTTTTCATCTCCTCCCAATCGATTTCCCGTTCGGCCACGGTAACGTATCCTGTTTCATCAACAAACTTGGCAAATTGTGCATTGGTCACTTCATGGACATCCATGAAAAAGCCGTCAACATGTACTTTATGGGCCGGTTTTTCATGCGCCATGGCCATTTTGTCCTGAACCACTGCCCCTTGCACAAATTCCCCACCGGGAATCCAAACCATGTCCTTGGGGCCCTCTGTTGGAATTTCCTTTGTTACTTCCGTTCTTATGGTGGTGGCCAACTTTTCCGGCTTGGACTTACAACCTAGGCCCATAAGGAAGCACGCCATTGCGACTAGGTTTATTTTGTAGGGTATCATTTATAAGGATTTATTTAAATATTGATTTATGGATTGCCCTGTTTTTGGCACTCCTTAATTCCTGGTCTTCAAATACTCTTGGAACAATCTTTCCCGCTCTTCCGGGGAAAGCTTCCAATATTAAGAGTGGCAGATTTAAAACCATTTTCATATTTATCTGACAATCAAATAAATACAATATATTTTCCTAATAGGACACACATTTCAATACTTTGTCAGTAAATTTATTAAAGGTATATCAAAATCGGTACTGATCGGTGCAAAAAAGGAGTGCTATACTGCCACCGTTTTTTTACATTAAATCCTTAGAAATCAATATTATACAACTTCACTACGATAGGATTGGGCCATTTACGGTCATTGTAAATCCGTTGTGCCCGCATCACTGAAATTTCAACACCATCATCCGTATTCTTCACACTGGGTTTCGGGTCTACATTGGGATTGTATTCGAGCACTAAACTATTTTGTCCTAAAATGGAAATCTTGGTATTTTCGGTTGATTTTAATGTGCTTATATTAAATTGCTTGCGTTCCCCTAAATCCCAGTCATCCTCTAGAAGGAAGGCATAAACGGTGTTTTCGTTCGGTTTTTTCAGGAACCAGATATTGGACTCGTTTGTTATCTTGAAAGGAACTGTTTCCTCAAAAGCTTCCCGGTTTATAAACATCCAAGCTGAGATTTCGTTCAGTTTTCCTTTTTGATCCGGAGGAAACATCCCTTGCGCATCAGGTCCAAAATTCAATAAAAAATTTCCTCCTTTTGCTCTAATCTCTATTAATTGTCTGATTACGTCGTTGGCCGATTTGTAGGTTTCGTTCGTTGGCCTGTACTGCCATTGGTCACCAAATGTAAAGCAAGCCTCCCAGGGAGACGGAATTGCAGTATGCGGCGTTTCTTGTTCGGGGGTTTCTATGGCTCCTCGGGTCACAACAACATCCGGATCAATCTCCCAGCACAGTTTTGCCAACTCTGTTTTTGCATATTGCTCCATACCGTCAAAAAACAAGATGTCGATCTTGCCATAATTTGACATCAACTCTTTCACCTGTTCTTTAGCATACCTATTCAATGCCTCATTGCTAGAAGCAAGTGCATCGGGACGTTCCCTTGAAATCAGAGTGCCCTGTTTGTATAAAAAGTAAAAATCATCAGGAGAAAAATACAAACCTATCGCAAGTCCTTCTTCCCGAAAAGCATCTACAATCTGCTTTGTAATGTCCTTTCCGTAGGGTGTATTCATAATACTAAAATCCGTCGTCTTTGTATCGTACATACAAAACCCGTTGTGGTGTTTTGTTGTGAAAACCACATACTTCATTCCTGCAAGCTTAGCTGCCCGGGCCCACTCTTTTGCATCAAACTGCGATGGATCAAACGTTTTGGGCAACTCGTGCACATAACGATTGAGGTAATCATCTGAAGCCCCGACCATGCTATGACTTATTACCATCCCCAACTGCACATCAAAACTCCAATGTATAAACATGCCAAATCCTAAATCTGTAAACCATGCCTCTCGCTCAGGTTTATTGAGATTTAGTGGTTTTTCTTGGGCCTCTGCCAGAAAAAAAAACAGAAGGAAACATGATAGTACTAATCTAAGCTTAAAGTCTTTCATTGGTAATGGTTATTGAGAATTATCAATTTTTTATTCGGAAATCTCCGGTATTCGTATATACCCCATAACAGCTGTCATTTGCAACTGACTACTTTTTCATTTCGTTTTTGACCGATTTCAACCAATCCTTATGCAATTGTAAAAGTTCGTTCAACTTTTCCGGATTTTCTTCTGCTCTATTCTTTTGCTCCGAAATATCTTCGTCCAAATTGACCAAAAACAGCTCTGGTAACTTCTTTTGTTTCATTTCACCCAAGGGTTCATTTACATTTCCTATGAGTTTCCAAGGTCCCTTTCTAACCACCCATTGGGCAGTTTGGTCATCATATCCCCTAAGTTGCCAGAAAACGATATCATGCTGCGAATTGCTTTTTTTATTGTTTATGATGGGCATGAGACTTTTACCATCCACCTTCCTATCAGAGATATCAATGCCAGTCAAATCTGCAACGGTGCTAAACCAATCCATTTCCATTGCCAATTGATCACGTACCTCATTGGCAGGAATTACATTGGGGTATCGTATTATTGCAGGAACCCTGATGCCTCCTTCAAACATGCTAAACTTACTTCCCCTATAGGGTCCGGCATTGCCACCACCATAAAATGCACGGGCTTCCCTTGAATGGCCATGATCGGATTGAAAAATAACAATGGTATTCTCCGCGAGGCCTTCATCGTCCAGATAGTCTAGCACCCTACCAATTTGCTCATCGGTATAGGATAAAAACGCAGCATATTCCTTTCTAGGAGTAGGTAAGTCCTTATAATAATCCAACCATTTTGGAGTTCCCTGATAAGGGTAATGAGGCGCATTGAAAGCCCAATAAATAAAGAATGGATCTTTTTTAGCCTGATTGACAAATCCTTTTATCTCATCAACCATTAAATCTGAAAAATTCGTCCCTGGATAATAGACCTCCTCAGCATTGCGATACAGGTCGTGTTTATTAGGGCCATCCCAAAAAAAGAAGTGAGAATAATTATCAATACATCCACGTTGATGACCAAAAAAATAATCGAAGCCCTGACCGTTGGGAAGGTTTTGTGGTCGATGACCTAAGTGCCATTTCCCGATCAATGCCGTACGATAATCCTGTTCTTTTAGCATTTCTGCCATCGTAACCTGTTCCGTGGGAAGCCCGTATTGCCCCGTTTTCTCGGATTTTTCAGGAATGGGAACGTTATTGGGCAAACCGGCCCTTAGATTCGTCTTTCCTGTTAGGAGAGCCGCTCGGGAGGGCGAACATACCGGAGCCCCAGCGTAAAATTGCGTAAAACGAACACCTTCTTTGGCAAGTCGATCCATATTTGGAGTATAAAGGTCTGTTGCCCCATAACTGTTCATATCTACAGATCCCTGATCATCCGTAAGTATGACAATGACATTGGGCCGTTTTTGTTCCTTACTTTGGGAAAAAGTCAATGAAGGTAACGTCATCCCAAATAGCAATACCGTAAAAAGATTAATTCGGTTATTATTGAATCGGATATTTAAAAACTGTCTTTTCTGAAATTTTGAATTCGCCATGTTAATAATTTGAATGTAATCCTAAAATTGATGATTTAATACTATTTTCCTTTAACCAGTGGGCCATAAGTGACCTTTTTTGACTTGAAACCAAACGGTTCGATATTCTTTTCTTGCACAATAAGTTACCATTATTTGTGAATTCAATTGAACTAAAAATGTGATCTTCTGAAAATGCTATTAATGCGGTGCTATTTATTTTGTACTCATTCTTTTATTGGGGTTTTGACGACATTTCCAATTTAAGAGTGCCCCCTCCCACCAACTGTTCATGGTTCAAAGTATAATCCTTTATCTCCTTATTATTGAAGCCTGCTGATTTTATGTAGCAGTTTTCGTCACCGTTGTTTTCAACTTCAATAACGATTCTATTTCCTTCATAATAATCGTTGTTCAATTCAATTTCTATGCGATTAAAACTCGAACCGGTAATTTGATAAATTGGGTTCAATTCTGCTCCCGTCATTTGAAACAATCCTATCTTCATTAAAACGGCAAGTGAACCCATCAATCCCTGGTCTTCATCCCCATTATACCCCCGATCAGTGGTCAATTCTTCATAAACGTCCTTAACAACCTGGCTTACCCAATACTGTGTCAGATCAGGTCTTCCCAAGTGTTGAAAGATAAAGGCTGTTTGTATAGAAGGCTGATTCCCGTAATTGATAGGTATGCGTGAGTACTCCGGATGATGCTCCTGATCAATTGAAGTACCTATGGTAAAGCCTAATTTTTTGGCTTCTTCGAACTGCTGGTTGAGTTTGGCTATTGCTTTTTCCTTACCCCCCATAAGTTCAGCGAGACCCTCTAAATCATGCGGAACAAACCATGTGTTCTGTGCACTGTTCGCCTCAGTAAACGCTTGATTGTGCTTGTATGGGTCAAAAGGTTCAAGCCATTTACCTGCTTGATTTTTGGGACGCATCCAACCCCAACCTGGGTCATATACGTTTTTATAATTTTTGCTTCGAGCCATAAAGTAATCGTAGTCTTCTTGTTTGCCCAGTGCTTTCGCAAATTGTGCAAGACACCAATCTTGATAAGCATACTCCAGTGTTAATGACGGACCGTTCTGATGGTATCCAAAGTTTCCTTCGGGAATGGGATAAGGCACATAACCTTGCTCGAGGTAGTACTTTAACCCACCTCCCAAATTTGTGTTGTGTTCATAACCAGCTTTATCCATAATTCCTCCGGGCATATGGTTTTTCCGGAGCGCTGCATAGGCCATTTCAATGTCAAATCCACGGATACCTTTCTGATACGCACCGACTAAGAACGGGGTGCTGCTCGCCCCCGTCATCACATACGTATAATTTCCTCCAGCAGGGCCTCTAGGCACCAGTCCTCCATCTTTATAATATTGGAGAAGGGAATTGGCAAAGCCTTCGGCTATTTCGGGATAGACCAATTGCCAAAGCGTATTGATCGTCCATTGTGCTCCCCAAAACGAATCGGAATTGTAATGATCAAACAAAGGTTTTCCATCCTTAGACAAGGGTAGTTGTTTTATCTTAAAGATATCGCCGGTATTATCAGGATAATAGCCGTTGGCATCACTAATGGTTCGGCGACCTTGTAGCGCATGCCAGAGATCTGTATAGAATCTTTGCTTTTGTTTGTCTGAATCTCCTTCCACTTTTATCCTGCCTAATAGATTATTCCATTCTGAGCGGGATTCGTCAACGATTTTGTCAAAATCCCAATGTGGTAATTCCTCGTCCAGGTTGAATTTTGCATTTTCCAAAGAAGTGTATGAGAGCGCCACCTTCATCTTCACTTCTCCTTTCCCTTTTTCCAGTTTTAGCAAGAATTTTCCATCTTCAGTTAAGCTAGACATTTCCTTGACATCCCTGTCCAACACTATTCTGAAGAATACCTTTGTGGGTTTAGGCCTTCTCCTCGTAGGTGCGTTGGTAAGTTCGCCTTCTAAAACCCGTGGTTCAATTTGCGCTAAGGATCCTTCAACTATTTTTGACGGCCCCAAAGGACCACTCAGATTGACAAGAATTGCACCGTTATCGGAATTATAATGGTATCTGTGGAATCCAACCCTTTTTGTACTGGTCAGTTCCACATCAATATCATACCGGTCCAGATGAAGTTTGTGGTAACCGGGAGATACTTTTTCTTTAGCATGATCAAAGGATGAATAATAATCTTTACCCACACTTTTTTCATCAATCTTTCCCAGATCTACAGGCAGAACCGAAACTCCGGAAAGCTGCCAGGCGTGAATATGACTAAACCCCTTAATCGTATCAACCTTATAACGATAACCACTGCCCCAGGCACCATCCAATTCTGTATCTGGACTTAGGTTGACCATGCCAAATGGACGAGAGGCCGAAGCGAAGTAAAACCATCTTGAATTTTCGGAATCCAATTGCGGATACACATAATCTACATATGCTTTATCATCTTTAGAGACTTCGGTACTTTGACCGCTAACATTTAGTATCAAAAAACAGCAGGCTAACAATAAATAGTGCTTCCGTTTACGAAGAATTTTCACTTTATCGTTTTTAGTATTCAAAATTTTATCTTTTTTAGTGTCAAAAAAAGGGATTTCCTTTCCTTAAACCAAAATTCAAGCTTGACTTTGTATAACAGTCACTCTGGTATCATACATGCATATCAACTTACGGCAAGTCCATTCTTTAATTTAAAATTTTGGTTCCCAGCCTGGTTCATAAGTTCTCATCCAAAGTGCCATAGCATCCCGATCGAATATTCTGCCTGTGTTTACATCCACATTGAAGCCTTTATTGATTCGATAGGATATATTGGCATAGTGCGTCAACATTTGTGAAATAGCCCCAATCGTTATTGGTGATGTCAAATACTCTTTCCCCCTGATGGCATTAAAGAAATTCACTGCATGTATAGTTGACAGGTCTCCTCCACCCCCAAGAGCGGTTCCTCCTTCGTTACCGTTGGATTTATTTTCCTTGATCAATTCTCCTTTAAGGTCATACAGTTCATATCCAGCGCGGTCTACCATTACAGAACCCTCAGAACCATAAATAAGGGTACCTCGCCCACGACCGTATTTGGAATAGCCGTTCCTACTACTTCCATCCCATTGAATAACCTTTTCATCAGCAAATACATAGGTCGCCTCCATGGTGTCGTACATTTCCCATCCGTCATCCACGAATTGCTCTTTTCCAGCGATTACATTCACATATTCCGGATATTTTACATCCAATGCCCATCGGGCTATATCCAGTTCGTGGGTTGCGTTATTCCCCATTTCAGCAGTGCCATAATCCCAACCGTACCAATGCCAGTTATAATTCCATGTATCGTGAGCGTATGCTTTTCTAGGGGCGGGGCCTTGAAACAGTTCCCAGTCCAAGTCCTCTGGTGGTGTGGTCTGTACGGGAATCGGAACTTCTCCCCTCCCATTGGTATAAAAGGCTATTGCCTTGTAGGCCTTGCCAATAATGCCATTATGGATATCGTTGATGATTTCGATACTCTGAGGGGACGATCGTTGCTGATTGCCCATTTGGACTACCTTGTCATATTTCTTTTGAAACGCGACCACAATTTCATTCTCATGCGGATTATGGCTGCAGGGCTTTTCTAGATAAACGTGTTTCCCGGCCTCCATGGCCATACAAGCTCCCGGTGTGTGCCAATGGTCGGGCGTGGCCATAAAAATAGCATCCACGTCCTTGTCCTCAAGAATTTTTCTGATATCATTTTCTTGTTTGGGATTATAGGCTATTTGTTTGGAAACGTTCTCCACCGCTTTTTCCAATTGGCTGCCCCGAACATCACATAGATACTCCAAGCGCACATTGTGCTGTTTGGCCGCTATGGAAGGAATATAGGCTCCATATCGCCTTCCCAAACCTTGAAGGGCAACATGGATCCTATCATTTGCCCCTATAATATTGTTATAACTCTTGGCTGTCATGGCATTGATACTACCTGGTAGTCCCATACCAATTGCAGCGACCGTTGTTTTCTTGATAAAGTCTCTTCGCCTTCCCATAAATTAGGAAAACTTCTGTATTCATAAAAAACAAATTAAAAATGAACATTAAAAAATTATGCGTGCTCACTCTTGGCGTGCTAAACTTATTCTAGCGCTCAGATTTACAAGTCTGAAAAAGACAGTATTTACATTCAACAGATAGAAGACGATAAATCGCCTGACAAAGTCTTACATGCCGAACCACTCTAAAACGAACCATTTTTTGGACACAGGTAATTAAGGTGTTAGGCCCTTGCCCTTGTTTCTATTTTTGCCAAATGTATTTTTTATAGACCTCTTTTTTAAGACTTTATTGGAGTTACCTATTGTTTTATCTAAAACGGCTTGTTTATCCTGAACAAATTGAAACATTCCCGCCTGTATCGGACTTTTAAAGGCAATATCGGAGCTTTCGTTTTGAAACATGGGAGTTTTTAAATCCAGTTCTTTGGCGACTTCATAACCTAAGTTGAATGCCCTTTTAAATTTCTCGTCAATTTTTAAATCTTCATCCATTTTAAAATGTTTCACGAACATGCTGCTCTATATATTCCACAATTGAATTTCGATCATATAAAATTATCTTCTTCTGCGGTTGGGAAAACCTGATTTTCCCTTCATCCCTCAGTTTCTGCAAAGTAGTGGTTGATTTTATCCTAAGCTCCCGCATGCTTCCTCGCCATCAATCCATCTGTCCGGCCTTTCTTTTCTATTCGCCTCGACATGTCCGACCACCTTATCGAACAAGGCGTAGAATGCTTCTTCTTGTAAACAGACAACTTGCATAGTTTAATTTAAAAAGTGTTCTGCATAAATTATCCTTTTTCTACAGGAAGACTACTTAATTTCGACTATCCACCTATTAATTCGTTGTGAAGTATCCAGTATCAGGGGGTTTGTGCAGAATAGAGCAAAACCGGATCAATCCCAAAAGTTGTGTGTGAATTGAAAATAGAATAA